>JAESFG010000181.1_pt1 | contig 186340 bp, 168 predicted proteins | sample 9269371 | NCBI WGS metagenome assembly JAESFG01 (sample SAMN14506227, study PRJNA617093) | algae metagenome | isolation source: Aetokthonos hydrillicola CCALA 1050 (B3-Florida) and co-occurring... | place: USA: South Carolina | collected 2013-01-01 | reverse complement strand
ATCCCCCGCCACGCCCCCGTGCCGACGCACGCACGACGGGGCCATGTTCAACCGTTCGGGGGTGGGGTCAAAATTGCGTGCCGATCACCCCCAAAGAGGGGTCAAAATTGCATGCCGGTTTACACTGCAACTTCAGTGCGACGTTGAGCAGTGAGCAGGAGCATGCGGAAGTAAGGGCCTGCGAGGTTCACGTCTTGAGAGGCAGACCATAGAGCTACGATCTCAACATCATTGAGCTTGTGAGATCGCTCATCCGATGGATTGGGTGGAACGACACCAACGCATGGTGAGATTGTCAGGTACTCCTCATGCACACACCAATCAAAGAACGGCCGGAGCTGTGCAAAGAGATTCCTTGCTGCCGTGAAGTGACCGGCCTCCTTACGAGTGTTGAGCAGACCACGAATGTCTGCCTTGGTCACTGCCTGCACTCTCTTCGAAGCGCCTAGCTCAGGCACGATCATGCGCTCGAATAGCTTGCGGACTTCATCCTCGTAGCGTGAGGAGTGAGACCGTCGCTTGTCGCTCCGACGTTGACCTAGGTATCTGTCCGAGGCTTCCTTGACCGTGGGAGACTGATACTCCTCCCGCTTGGCCTCGCGTACAGAGGCTCGCGTGCTCAAGACATCCTCACCCTTCATAAGACGAGTGATGGTCTGCCCAGCTTCCTTCCTTGCATCATCGAGAGACAGAGCTGGATAGTGACCTAGGACGATACGTTGAGTGCTGCCAGCACCACGCCCTATGGCCTTCTGAGCTAGCCACGTGACTCTGCCAGTGTTCGAGATGCGGACACCGAAACCCTTCAAGTCGGCATCCCACACGTACAGACCATTGCGGGTGGACTCAGCCTCTTTGAGCTTCGACTTGATGACCCTGAGAGTGATCGTGATGTTTCCCATTTGATTGTCCCGGTGCCCTCGGAAGGCACTCCTGCTGGCACACCATGGGGGTCTTTATCGTCTGAGCCGTCATCTGAACAATTGCCAATGATATCAGTGAGTTGGACGGACTGGGGGGAAGCGCGTGTCGCAACCCTCTTCTGTCTGGTCAGTCTTTCTCAAGGAAATCAGAAGCTTACAGAGATCGAAAGCCCTCACTGAAGCGCATGAATTTGTAATGCGCCTGTAATGCGGAGCATCGATTTCACTAGTTGGTCTGCTGAGACGATACATGAGCCTTGGCGTGCAGGTTGCTGATGATATTTAACCTGAGCCAAAGCTGATAAGTCATTGACCAGACTACGAATCTGGGGGTCAGAGGTTCGAATCCTTTCGGGCGCGCCAATTGTTTCAATGTCTTAGAAAAAGTCGCGCCCGCTGAAATTGCTCAAGGTAACACATAGGTAACAACGGCGGTTGGCTTAGGAGGTCACCAAGCAACGCTCATTGCCTCGCTGTTTCCCTGAGAGGTCATCGCTTGGAGCATGCCGCGCGACGCTCAAGCCCGACAAAGCGTGACATAGCCGGCTACGTCTCGAAAGAGCGCGGCGAATGATGATCGACGCGGCAACTGGCTCATTCCTAGAGGCCGACATCTCTGGGATGGAAACATCCTATGCCACGCTGCCAACCCACGCAGTCCTGTAGCGCAGAGACCGCAGGTTGAACAACAGGGCTGCGCTATCACACTTGTCTAATTGTGACGCTCAGTGTTCATTACGTTGGGTTGATTTCGAGTAGCGATATTGGAGGGAGTACGTAATGTGGTGGCGTCATTAGAGTTCGGCCTAAATCTTCCCTACGTGAAGGAATTCATTGCGGCGATCGTCGGCGTTAGCGGGTTCGCCTACACATGCTATCGGTTCGGCAAGCGTGCTGGGAATAGCGCCGACCAGGCCAGGATCAAATCGCTTGAGCGCGACAGTGAAAAGCTCCGCAAGTCGCGCGATGAACTGAGCGCCCGACTCCTCGATCTCGAACGCACTGTCAAGGACCCGAAAGACTTCTGGCTTCGATCACCGTCCAACGTTGACCTAACTGAGCATTTGAATGCGATCGCCTCAAGCGTTCCAGTGATCTGCGTCGTGAACTTCAAGGGTGGGGTAGGCAAGACGACGATATCCGCCAATCTCGCGGCCCATTTTGCGGGGCTCGGCAAGCGAGTACTTCTGATAGACAGTGACTACCAAGGTAGCCTGTCTGAGACGGTTATGAGCCATGCTCAAGTCGCGGACTACGTTGGAAGCTCCTACATGCTCATCGAGGGCGAGCGCGACCCAGAAACGGTGAGAGGCAAGGCGGAGCGTCTTGTTTCGATCGATAGCAAAATGTGGATTTATCCAGCGTTCTACGACTACAGTCGCGCAGAAGTAAAAATGATGTTTCGTTGGCTCGTGGGGCAAGATGCAGAGATTAGGTACAATCTCAGTCGCTACCTTCGATCGGCTCCGTTCAGCTTCGAAAATGCCGATAGTGGATTCGACCTCGTGATCATTGATGCGCCTCCGCGTCTCTTAACAGGTGTCGTTAATGCTCTCGTGGCAAGCACTCACGTGTTGGTCCCAACAATTATGGACGGACAATCGCAAAGGGCGACCGTCAATACGGTGATGGCGATTCAACAGTTCAGGCAGAAGCTCAATCCAAGCCTCAAATTTCTTGGCATCGTCCCTTCGATGGTGTCGACGGCGGCGGGCTACAACGATCGGGAACAGGAAGCTATAGACGATCTTGAGCGGGCACTTGGTGAAAGTGGCGAGCTTGTGCCCGTCTTGAAGAGTTGCCCCATCTGGCGCCGTGAAGAGTTGGCGAAGGCGGGCGGTAGCGAGATCGTCTATGGTCGTTCATCGAACAACGCATCGACAAGAGAAGTTAGAGAGATGTTCGCCAAACTCGGCCAGCATATCGAGCAGAATGTTGGCTGGCGCAAGTCGCGCTCGCTCGAGGACATTTTTGCGATCCCAGGTCTCTCGAAAGCTAGGGTTGCCCAATGAATGTAAAGTCGCTGCGCGAGGCGCTGAGCGAGGTGAGGAGCAGGCTTTCTCCTGCGGATCTCGCATTGCTAGAGAACGCTCTGCGTCCGCTGGACGATCTTACGGTGGATGAGCTTTGCGCGAAGCTTGCCAAGATCAAGATGCCGAAGCGCAAGGCCGCGCCTACGACCAACGAAGCGGCCGTTTCCCGATACCTCGATGAACTCGGGAGCTCTCACGGAGATACGACAGCTTTCAAGGCCGTTCTTGAGCGTGTGAAGGCGGATCGCGCCGTCAAAGTTCGCGAAGCAACGTTGCTCGCACAAGAGTTTCTCGGCAATCAACGCGACTACAAGTCCAAGCCGCTCGCGCTCAAGGCGATCGCCGCCCGACAGTTCTCTGACGAACGCGCTGCGTCGCGCAAGGAAAAGGTGTCCGGCATCTTCTGACCTTGCAATGCTTTTGTGCTGCCGGGTGCTGTTCGACCGCAAAATCCCAGAAGCAGAAGCCCGGCCCCGCCCACCGGCGCGAGGGACATCCGCCCGTCGTTCTCGGCGGCGACGGATACAAGGCCCCCGCCCGCCAACCCACTAGGCCGCTTGCCGCAAATCTACCGGCAACTCGGTGAGACGCGCCAGGAAGCGCACGCCGAAGCCATTCGCATTGGCCCAGACCACATTCGCCCCGACTTTGCTGCCGGCAAATTCGATTTCGATGTTGGCGCCCTCGCGGAAGCCGGGGTTTCTTTCAAACGTGGCACCACCCAAGCTTACGTCGGTTGCGATGACTTCCGACCGCCGGCGGTTGCACTCGACATGTGCCACTTGCCGCACGTGGTGACGGATATTTTCGCGGCGATCTTGCATGTCGCTTGAGATCGAGCCGAGGAAGAAGTCGATACCCTTCGTGAACTCCTTGATCGCAGCCGACAAGGACCGAGCGCCGTCTTCCATGCTGGTCACCTCCTTGCGGGTTGCGGCAGAGACATTGGATATCTTCTGCGTCGTTTCGCGAGAGCCATCGGTGCTCGTCGAAGCCCGCATCGCACTGCTGGCGATCTCCGCAGTGGCAGTCTCCTGCTCTTGAACAGCGTGCAAGATCTGGGCGCTTATGCCGTTCACTTCGTCGACACGCTCCGAGATCGTTTGAATGGAAGCGACCGCGGCATCTGTTGACGAGGAAATCTCGGTGACGAGGTTGCCCACCTCCGCCGTCGCCTTGGCCGTCTGCTCAGCCAGAGCCTTCACCTCGCTCGCAACAACCGCAAAGCCTTTGCCGGCTTCACCGGCACGGGCCGCCTCGATCGTAGCGTTCAAGCTCAACAGGTTCGTTTGCGCGGCGATGCCACCTATGGTCTCGAGGATCTTGCCGATCTGGTCCGACACTTTCGACAAGCTCAGAATATCGCGCGAAGCGGCTTTGGCGGCGTGCGATGCCTTCACCGTGCTTTCGTAGCTCGCGTGCGTCTGCTCGGCGATGCGCTTGGTCGAAGCCGACAACTGCTCCGAAGCAGCGGCGACCGTTTGCACATTGCTCGCAGCCTCGGAAGAGGCCGCCAACCCGGCCTTGACTTGCAGGTCGGTGGCGTCAGCGGTCTGGGCAAGACTTTTGGCGCAGGCCTGCACCACGTGGGCCTGGCGGTCCAACACGGCCTTGAGGCTATCGGATTTGGCCAGGAAGTCCGCCGCAAGGCCAACGATTTCCGCTTTCCGTTGCTCGGCCTCTTTTTTGGCGATTTCAACTTCTCCGTTGAGCCTGTCGCGCTCGATGTTGTTTTGCCTGAAGACTTCGATCGCGGCAGCCATGGAGCCGATCTCGTCGCCGCGCTTCCGGTAGGGGACGTCGAAGTCATTGCGACCAGAAGCCAAGAGCCGCATGGCGCCTTCGAGGTTGCCGATTGGCCGGAGTGTTTCGAGCAGCGAGATCCAGATCAGAAACGCGCCAACCACGAGCCCGAGCCCGATAGCAATGTAGGATGCGACGATTGCAGCGCTCGAGAAGGTCGTCGCCTCGTCGACCTGTGCGCTGGCGGCCGCCTGAATCTTGTCTCCGGCCGCCTCCATAGCCTCTTCCAACGCAGAAAACTTCTGGTCGAACGAACCGAGAAGCGCCTCGGCCTTGTCATGGTCCGAGAAGGCCAGTGCCGTGATTTGCTTGGCGATGGCAATGTAGTCCTGAAGCGGGGCCTCGACATCGATGATGGCGCGGCGGGCATTGTCAGGAAGAGCCGCAGCCTTGTTCACAGCAATCATGTTTTCGAACTCTTTGATGTGCTCGTCGACTTCCCCGAGAATGACAGTCTGCTTCTCCGGCGCATGAGCTGCCGTATAGAACGATACATAGACATCGGCGCGCAACGCGTCGTGCATCATGTCGCCAAGCGTGTGGTTGCGCAGCGCAACGGCCACGGCATTGACAACTTGCAGCTCCGACCTCAGCGATTGTGCCGTAAAAGCACCCCCGCCACCCAACCCGACCATAACGATGGCGCTTGCGACTACGGCCGCAACGAGCTTGACCTTGAGGGAAAGCATGATCCGTCGACTCCTAGTGCGAATGAGCCGTTACGGCGATCGCATCCTGCGGATCACGCCGTAACCGGCTCCAATGCCCAATTTAGATAAAATATGAGCTTTATCCGTAAACATACTATTACATCAGGCTTTTTTCTCATCGAGATCTGGAGCGCTTACCGAATTGTATGCAATTCGCCGCAAACTATTCTCCGCGAACTATAGGCGGGCTCGTCAGCGATATCGTTGCCCTTACAATCGACGCCGACGGGCGCAATCACGCCCGCCCCCGCACCAAAAGCTGCGGCCGCCTACTCCGCCGCGAGCCTCACATGCGCGCCGTTCGGCACCGGGCAGAGAGCCCACAGCTCAGCCAGCGCGTGGATCAGATGCTCCATCTGCGCGTCCGTGTGCACCGGCGAGGGAGTGAGGCGCATCCGCTCAGTTCCCCTCGGCACGGTCGGATAGTTGATGGGCTGCACGTAGATCCCGTACCTGCGGAGCAACGCGTCCGTCACCGCCTTGCAGTGCACCGGGCACCCCACCATCACCGGCACGATATGGCTCGGATTGTCCATGAAGGGCAGGCGCTTTGCCTCGAGCGCGCTCTTCAGCGTGCGAACCCGCTCCTGGTGGCGATCCCGCTCGACCGTGCTGGTCTTCAGGTGGCGGATGCTCGCCAGCGCGCCGGCCGCCACCGCAGGCGCGAGCGACGTCGTGAAGATGAACCCCGGGGCAAACGAGCGTATCGCATCGCAGAGCCCACGCGAGCCCGCGATGTAGCCTCCCATGACGCCGAACCCCTTGGCCAGCGTGCCGTTGATGACGTCGACCCGCTCCATCACCCCGCAGCGCTCGGCCATGCCGCCGCCGCGCCCGCCGTAGAGGCCCACCGCATGCACCTCGTCGAGGTAGGTGAGCGCCCCGTAGCGCTCGGCGAGATCGCAGATCTCCGCAATCGGGGCGATGTGCCCGTCCATCGAGTACACGCTCTCGAAGGCGATGATCTTGGGAGTGCCCTTTGGATATCTCCTGAGCTTGGCCTCGAGGTCCGCAACGTCGTTGTGGCGGAAGACCTGCTTCTCGCCGCCCCCGCGCCGGATGCCCTCGATCATCGACGCGTGGTTCTTCTCGTCCGAGAGCACGACCGTGCCGGGAATGAGCTTGACAAGGGTCGAGAGCGTCGCGTCGTTGGCCACGTAGGCCGAGGTGAAGAGCAGCGCGGCCTCCTTGCGGTGCAAGTCGGCCAGCTCCTCCTCGAGCTCCACGTGATAATGCGTGGTGCCCGAAATGTTGCGCGTGCCGCCGGAGCCGGCTCCCGCGGCATCGATGGCCTCGTGCATCGCCGCCAGCACCGCCGGGTGTTGCCCCATGCCGAGATAGTCGTTGGAGCACCACACGGTGATCTCGCGGCCCCCCTGCTCCGCACGATGATCCGCCACTGGATAGTGGCCGCGTCGGCGCTTGAGATCGGCAAAGACGCGATAGCGCCCCTCGCGATGAAGATCGTCGAGACGCCGCCGGAGCAAGTCTTCGATGTTCATGTCGAGCTCCTGCCCGTCCCCGGAATTGAATGCGGTCACTCGGCCTTGAGACCGAGCTCGACCGCTGCGGCGGAGATCGCAGCCGAGGCGGCCGAGTCGTCCTTGAAGACATCGAGGGCTTTGCCGAGCGCCGTGGCCGCGACCTCCTTCTCGCCGAGCACGACGCGGGAGCGCATGAGACGCGTCCAGCCCTCGACGTCGCGCGGGGACGTTTCGAGACGGGTGGCGAGACTGTCGACCATCGATCGGATCGAAACCTCGCCCTCACGCGGAGCCGCGGCCTCCGCAGCCGTCTCCGCGCCGGGGCTTTGCGAAGCCCGTGCGTTGGCCTCCTCGTATGCGCGTTTGAGGTCGGCCGACCCCGGGTCGAGGTCCATGGCCTTGGCATACGCTGCTGCCGCCTGCTCGTAGCGCCCCGTCTGAGAATAGGACCAGCCGAGCATGCGCCAGCCCTTGACGTCTCCCGGCGCGGTCGCGAGCCGGGCGGCGAGCTGCTCGATCATCGTGTTGACATCCGGCAGCAGCTTCTCGGGCGCGGCGGCGGCCGGCTCGTCGCGTGCAATCGATTTCGTGTAGTTTGCGAGGCTCACCAACATCTCATCATCCGCCTGGGCAGCCTCGCCCGGGACGGTCGCCTCGGACGCGCCCCCCAAGTAGGACGAGGCTGCGCCGACACCGGCAACGGCGACAAAGATGGCAGCGGCCACGACCCACGTCCCGACGGTGGCGCGGAGCCCATCGCCGAAACTTTCGTTGCCTTTGGCGAGCTTGAGACGGTCTCCGAGCCAGGAGCTAGGCAGCGGAGGGAAGAGGGTTGGCGCCGAGATCACGATGGCGGTGACGACGAGAAGCCAGCCCAGGATCGAATAGGACATGTATTACCTCACCGCGATCAATGCCGATGCGCCCGCAGGCGGCGGAGCGATCCGGCGCCTCCGTATGGTCCGCGGCCGTAGAGGTTCGGCGAATAGTAGACGTAGCGCCCGATGTGCGTCGGGTAGAAGCCGCGGCTGTAGTAGTAAGGGTAGTCGTAGTAGACGTAGGCAGGCCCGATCGGCAGCAGAATGACCGGGCCGCGAGCCCTGCGCCGGCTCTCGAGCACGTAGGCCCTGGCGCTGTCGCCGCGTTTGAGTGAGGCCTTTCCGGCCGACGCGACGTCCGTCGCCGATGCGACGCCGAGGATGCCGGCGGCCAAAGCGCCGACCAAAAGAAGAGACGCAAAGTTGCTCATGACATCACCTCGCACCGGTCAGAACTTTCTGCGTAGCTCGGCCCTGAGGCCGAAGTTGTCCTCGTCCCCGCCCTCGAGGATCTGATAGGTGGCGTCGGCCCGGAACAGCCACGCCCGGTCGAGCGGGACCTGATAGCGAGCACCGAAGCCGATCTGCGTGTCGTCGGCGCCGATGCCGTCGTCCTCGAAGGGCTGCACCATGGCCACTTCGAACACGAGCTGCTGGTCCAGGTTGAACAGGTACTGGAGCCCAATTGCCCCGCCCACGGCATTGGAGCCCGTGTCGTCGAGCTTCGGATAGCCGGTCAGCGCATCCGTCTCGAAGTTAATGCCGACGTTCTTCAGGATGCCCGCACCGTTGCCGTCGACCAGCGGCTGCGGGTTGCCGAAGCCGACGAAGAAGTTGGCGTAGGGGAGCAGCGTGCTCGGCAGACCCGAGATCAGGCTGTTCTCCGAGATGATGGCGAGCCCGTCGCTGTTCCCTTCGGGGTCCTCCCCGAAATTCGCGAACACGCGCGTCGAGTTCGACACGGTGTTGTAGTAGCGCCGGCTGTACGCGGCCGTGAGGAAGTGCGTGAGCAGACCGTCCTTGTCGTCGCGGCCGTCGATCAGGCCGTAGCCCGCCTCGATGTAGCCGTCGAAGGCGTCGATGAAGGCGGTGACGCCGTAGAGGCTGGCCTTGTGGTTGTCGGCCTCTTTCGCGCCGATGATGCCGGCGTTGTCGATGTTGTCGAAGCCGGCGAAAAAGGTGACGTCGAAATTGGCGAGGCCCATGGCCGATGAGTTCTTGGCCGGCAGGCTCACCGCGCCGCCGAGGATCGCGTCGTTCGCCCAGATGCCGTTTTGCAGGAACAGCGGGAAGAGACCGACGGTGAAAGGCAGGTCGAAGCTCGCCTCGCTGCCGGAGAAGCCCGAGTAGAGCGAGCCGGCGTCGCCCTCGAAGAACAGCGTCTGCGGGTCGAGATCGAACTCGCCATTGAAATTTCCGTTGCCGTCGCCTCCCCCGAACTCGAAGCGGGTGAACTTCTTGTTGTCCTCCTGGATCGGAGTGAAGAAGGCATGGATGCGTTCCGTGCCCGTGATCTTAAAGTCGACATCGAGGTTCAGCCGCGTCGCGATCTGGGCGATGTCCTTCCCGTTGTTGTTGTTGTAGGCAATCGCCGTGCGCCAGTCGCCGTAGACGGCAAGGCCCGGAAGCAGCGGATTCTTCTCGCCGAGAAGCGTATTGCTTTCGTCGTATGCGCCAGAGGTATATTGCTGGCGGCCGATTTCGACCGGCGGACGCGGCGGCTCGACCTCGCTCTTCGCGCCGTAGATGTCGACTTGTCCCTCGGCATTGTATTTGGTGCCGTACTGCGGATCGGACCGGAAAAGGTCGCCTTTGCTCTGCGCCTTGCTGCGCTTCGCTTCCGCCGTCTTCTTGGCCTTTTCCGCCGCCTTCTTCTTGGCTTTCTCTTTGGCGTCGGCGTCCTGCGCCTCGCCCGGTGACTCGGCAGGATTGCCGCTGGCAGCAATCTGCGAGGCGCCGGTCGAGACCTGCGTCAGCCAGCCATCCTCATGCGGCGCGGCGGCGCTTTCACCAGCTGCCGGTGCAGCGGTCGTGCCGGACACCACGAGATAGCTGCCGGCGAGCAGCACGAGTGCGCTGCTCGTTGGTCTGGCAAGGTAAGCGTTGCAAAGCATGTCCACGCTCCAAGTCGGGGGGGAGACTTGAGCCTCGCATCCTCGAGCCCGTGCTGGGTCCGATGCGAGGCCCGCGGCTTCTCGGCGCTAGCCCTTCACGTCGATCTCCACCGCGAAGGCGTGGAAGTTCATGATGCGCTCGTTCATGCTCTGCTCCATGTCCTGAGTGGAGCCAACAAAGCGCATGAAGTAGATCGGCTCGGCGCGGCTGCGCATGCGGAAGAGGAGGCGGTACTTGCCCGGCTTCGTGATCAGGTTGCCCGGCACCTGGTAGCTGGCCTCTCTCTCGCCCAGCGGCGTCAGCGAGTGGTTCTCCATGCGCACCAGAGGCGGATGGTTGAGAACCGTCGTCGGAACTTGCGGCGGACGCAGATGCGGCAGCGGATCGATGTCGAAGTTCACCGGCAGGTACATCTCGCGATCCGTCCCCTTGATGTTGGTCGTGAGGAACTTGGTCTGGAAATGCACGAGCTGCTGATCGGTCTTGATGCGCCCCGCCGCCACCTCAAGGCTGTGCAGATCGGCCATGTTGCCGTCTGCGTCGACGTAGCCCGACTCCCAGACGTTCTCCCCGTCGGGATCGATGAGTGCGGTGTTCACCCAAAGCTGCGGCTGCGCGCCGAGCGATCCGGACGGCAGGTTGTGCCCTGTGTTGGTGTTCTTGATCTTGTAGGTGAAGGCCAGGTCTTGGCCGACGCTCGGGTTGCCCTGGATGTAGGGACCGTCGACGTGGCTGCTGTTCTCCATCACCTGCTGGCGCAGCTCGTCCCGCTCATCGAGCTTCTTCAGGTTCTCGTCGATGATCTCGCGAGCGTCCTCCCGGTCCAGCGCATCGGCCCACCGCTTGGGAAAGTTGACTTTGACCTTCCCGTCCGCGACCTTGTCCTCGAACTTCGTCGTGCCCCATCCGGCGCGCCAGTCGAACGCCAGCCAGTCCTTGATGCTGATGTCCTTGGCCTTCGGGTTGTGCGGGAAGATGCCGGGATGGGCGATCGAGTAGCCCGGGCCGACGAAGCGGTGATTGGCGTGCTTGCGTCCCGGGTTGACCTCCTTGCCGCCGACGATTGCCGAGGGAGCGGTGGCATAGCCCTCGGGCTTTCCGGCCACCTTGCCCATGTGGCAATCCTGGCAGGAGATGCCCTCCTTGCGCGCCGGGCTGTCCCGATATTGGTCCCACACGATCTCGAGCTTGATGCCGAGATTGACCGCCACCTGATGGCAGCTCACGCAGAACTCCGACTTGGTGATCTGGCTGTTCGTGATCATGCCCTTGTGGATGTCGTTGCCGCGTCCGTCGGCGCTGGTCTTGACCGAGTAGGTCTCCTTGTTGGCGAGGACGTCGTTGATCACGCTCTTCTCGCCGCTGCCGAACACCGGCTCATAGATCTTGCCCGGCTCGACACGGCGCTCGCCGTTGACCTTCCCGTATTGCTCCTTGACGCGGTGGCAGGTGATGCAGCTCACGCCCTCGCGTGAGATCTGGCTGCGCTCCCACAACGGCGCTTGGCGTGCCTCGCCGAGCTGCGTTCCGACCTGCTGGTGACAGCGGACGCAGAAGGTCCCGACCGTGCCCTGGGTGAGCTCCTGGAACTTCTGCTCGAACTTGTGAAACATCGGCGAGATCGACGCATAGGCATGCTGCGACGACGACCACTCCTCGTAGATCTGCTTATGGCACTCGCCGCATTGCGCCGCCGTCGGATAGAGCGAGAGCGTCTCGGCATCGACCGCCGGGATCGGAGCTTCCGTGCCATTCGAGGCTTTTGCTGCGGCCGACAGAACGGATATCTCGCCATGGCCGGCCGCCGCAGCGGCGTCCGAGGTCTGTGGGGCTTTACCACCCTGGCCGTCAGGCGTCACCGCCGCGGCATCGGTCTTTGCGCCGGCCTGCGCCAACCGAAGCCTCTCGTCCTCGTCCTTCTTGCTGAGCGCTTCGAGCGCGACATGGGCATCTAATCCTCCAGCGGCACCCTTAATCTCGGCTGCACCCAAACCGGTCAGCTTTTGAATGAATTGAGCATCGGACGTCTCGCCAGCACCGGCGACCCGACTTGAAAGCGTCGCATACATGAGCGCCGCGCCCGCAATAATGCAGGAAAGCACGGAGATACCGGTCTGTCGGTGCATCCCATTCCCCCCTTGACGCATTTTCAGCGCGAAATCCCCATTTGCGCTGATCAGGCAAGAACGGCGCTCAGATGCTGCATGGGAGCGCCGGGGAAAAAGTAATGCGCGAAAAGGGGCCGTCGTAAGGCCAGACCCGAAGACAGACAATGAGAGAAAATGTCCAACCTGAGAAAAACAGACAACAAATCCGCCAACGTCATTTTAGAGCTAGGAAACACGGGCAACAGAGGAGAAAGGCGAGAATTTGAAGGAGTTGGGTCGAAGGGATTTGAGCAACTCCAGAATAACGATGAGCGGCAGGTTCTCCTTAGCGAACTGTGACGATCTCAAGATTATTCGGCTGAACCAGAAAATTTCCAAGCGGGTGGAATAAGTGCCCGAGACGTGCCGACAGCGCGCGCATTGCAATCGCATGAGCAAAAGGAATTGCGCGTGACACTCTCTCGCCAGATTGTGTCGCTCTTTTCGCCTGAATGTCCTGGCAAGAGCGAATGAATTGAGGCGGTTCATCGCTCGATATTCCGGGGTCAGACAATGGCCGGTAGTCACAGAATTACGATTAACGGCGCGAGCTTTGTCGCGCCCGGCGGCGAGCTTCTGCTCGACGCCGCCTTGAGCAACGGCATTGCACTGCCGCATGATTGCCGCGCCGGCCACTGCGGCACATGCTGCGTGCGGCTGATATCGGGCGCGGTGCAAGGCGGCGAGGGTTCAGAGCCGGGTATCGTTCATGCCTGCCAGTGCCGCATCGCCGGCGATGCGGTGATCGAGGCGATCAAGCCGTCGGGCGCCCGCACCGTCGAGGGCGTGCTGAGCTCGCTTCAGCCCCTCTCCGCCGAGGTGATGGAGGTTGGCATCACGACGGACCGCGCCCTCCCTTATCATGCGGGGCAGTACGCTCAGGTACACTTCAATGGCTACCCAAGCCGTCCCTTCAGCATCACCCATCCCTTGCGCGGCGATCCGAACAGCCACTCGATCTGGTTCCATGTCCGGCACAATGCGGGTGGCCGCGTGACCCCGTCGCTCGGCAAGCGCATCAAGCCGGGCCATCGGGTGAAGCTCACCGGCCCCTACGGCTCCGCACATTTCCGACCCAATCTCGAAGGCCGCCTCATCCTGGTCGCCACCAACACCGGCTTTGCGCCAATCTGGTCGATTGCCGTCGCCGCGCTGCGCGAGAACCCGGCCCGCTCGATGATGATCATTGCCGGCGGCCGCACCCTCCAATCCCTCTACATGGGACCGGCCCTTGTCCGCCTGGCGAGCTTCCCCAATGTCCGCGTCGTGCCGGTATGCAGCACCCCCCAGACAGTCTACGAGGCGGTGATGCCGGGCCGGCCGACGGACTACATGCCGCGCCTGCTGCCGACCGACGTTGTCTACGCCTGCGGAGCTCCGGCGATGGTCGACGCAATCAAGTCGATCGCGGGTCATGCCGGCGCGGTCTGTCACGCGGATCCATTCCTGCCGACGACCGACACCGCGGTCGAGAAAGGCGTTCTGACGCGCGCGAAGGGCTGGCTCACGATTCCCGGCGTCAAGCCAGCGGGCGAGCCCGCTGCCGATCGCCCTCGCGACAGGCAGGAGCTGCCGACGCAGGCGTACAGGATGGATGGCTGAGCAGGAGGTGGGGCGTCATCATCGTCGCAACAGCGCATAGCGTTCGATCGATCGCGCGCCGGCCCCGGGCACGCCGCCGGCCGGCCCTCATTTGCGTCTGCTCCTTGTCGGTGGTCGCGGGCTTTGCCGCGGCCCGCGCAGCCGCACCCGATCCCGCCAAGACCGTCGGGCCGAATGCCTGCGCCGAATGCCACAAGGAGGAGACCGAGGCCTGGAAGGGCTCGCATCATTTCAAGACCTTCCGCGAGATGCCGCGCAACGCCAAGGCGAACGAGATTGCGGACAAGATGGGCGTCCGTCGCATCAGGTCGGAGAGCCTGTGCCTCGGCTGCCATTTCACGGTGCAGCAGAAGAGCGGTCGGGACGAGCCGATCGCGGGCATCTCGTGCGAATCCTGCCACAGCGCCGGGCAGGATTGGATCAAGGTCCACAGCGGCTACAGCGGAAAGACGGCTCTCTTCGAGACCAAGGCCGAGGAGAAGGAGCGCTGGAATCTCTCCGATCAGAAGGGAATGATCCGGCCGCGCTCGTTCTACCTCCTGGCCAAAAACTGCTTGGGCTGCCACGTCGTGCCGCAGGAGGACCTCGTCAACAAGGGCGGTCACAAGGCGGGCAGCACCTTCGAGCTTGTGTCCTGGTCGCAGGGCGAGGTGCGCCACAACACCTGGTATTCCAAGGGCACGGAGAACGTGCCGGCCAGTGCGGCGCGCATGCGCATGCTCTACCTTGTGGGTCTCGGCGTCGAGCTCGAGACCGCCTTGCGCGCCATCGGCCGCGCAAAGGTCAGATGGCTCTATGCATTCGAGATGGCCAAACGCGCCGACCGCGCACGCAAGCAGCTCGACGCTGCGGCAAAGGCCGCGCCGGGCGTGCCGGAGATCGCCGAGATGGTGAAGCTTTCCCGCTCGGCCGGGCTGCGGCTCAACAACGAGCGCCGCCTGGCCGCCGCCGCCGATGGCATCTCCCAGCAGCTCATCCTCATCACCGACAAGTACGACGGCAGCACGATGGCCGGGCTGGATAGCTTGATTCCCGGGCCGGACAAGTACGTGGGCACGCCAAAGAAGCCGGGCGGTTGATCGCGACCGACCCGGAATGGCAACAACCTGGTTGCTCGCCTTGGGGGGCGAAATCAGGCTCTTGGCTTATCACTCTTGGGGAGCTTGCGTGACACCTGCCGCCATCCGGGAACGCCCAGCGAGATATCCCGCCCGCCAGATTGTGCAGGGCCTACTTATCGCGGTCATCTCCGGTGGCTTGTGCTGGCTCGTGTGGATCTACGGCAACGGGCTTCGCGATCCGCGTTATCTCGATGGCTGGATGCTGGCCGGAAGCATGGGTGTGCAGCTCTATTTCCACGTCGCCATCAAGAGAGGATCCCTCGCGCCGAAGGCCGCTATGCGCTGGCGCAAGACCCATATCCTTCTCGGCTATCTGCTGATCGCCGTCTTCGCCTCGCACACCGACTTCTCGCTGCCCGACACCGGATTCGAATGGGCGCTGTGGGCAGGCTTCGTGCTGGTGACGCTGAGCGGGATTTTCGGCACCTATCTTGCCTGGTCGCTGCGGGCCAAGCGCCGCATCGACGAGGGCATCAGCTACGATCGCATTCCCGCCCTTCGAGCCGAGCTGGCGCGTGATGTCCACGCAGCCGTCACCAAGGCCGATCCGACCGCGGCCGCCATCGCCTTGCCCGCCCCGCCCCATGACGCGTGGATCATGGACCTCTACACCAACCATCTGCGCGACTTCTTCCAGGGTTCGCGCAATTTCGCGTCCCATCTCATTGGCTCCCAGCGTCCCCTGAAACGCCTGACCGACGAGATCGAAACGCTGTCCCGCTTCGTCGACCGGCAGGGCCGCGAGAAGCTTGCCGCAGTCAAGACCCTCGTGATCGCCAAGGACCAGCTCGATTTCGCGGGTGTCTACCTCAGCCTCACCCGGGCTTGGCTGTTCGTGCATGTGCCCGTCACCTATGCGCTCGTCGTGCTGTCGGTGCTGCACGTCCTGGTCGCGTATGCCTATTCGTCGGGGGCGTGGTGATGTGGTCGTTCGGCTCAAGGCGCGACCGTCTCGCGGTGCTGCTCGCGCTCGCGACCGTCATCGGCCTGGCTCTGGCCTTCGTTCTCACCAAGGGCACGCAGCTCTTGATGCCGGGACCGCTCGCCAGCGCCCACGGGGCGATCGAAAACTGCAATACCTGCCACAGCAAGAGCGGCAACAGCAAGCTCGGCTGGCTCCATGGCCTCGTCGCGGGTGATCCCCTCGCCGACAGCAAGGCCTGTCTCGGTTGCCACAAGATGCCCGACACCGCCTTCAACGCGCACGGCGCCTCTGACGAGATCCTGAGGCACAGCACCGAGCGGCTTATAAAGATTGCGGCAAGCACGCCCCAGCCGCCATCGGCACGCGCGCAGGCGCTCGCATTCCCGACCCATGACATCGAGGCGCGCGGACTCTTCTGTGCGACCTGCCATCAGGAGCACCAGGGAGTGAGCTTCGACCTGAGCAAGATCACGAACGAGCAGTGCCGCTCCTGTCACGTCGTGAAGTTCGACAGCTTCGACGGTCATCATCCGAAGTTCGAGGGCTATCCGTTTAAGCGGCGCACCCAGATCATCTATGATCACGCCGGTCATTTCGGGAAGCACTTCCCCGAGGTCGCCAAGAAGCAACCGGCGAAGCGCATCCCCGACACCTGCTCGGCCTGTCACGACAGCCGCAAGGACAAGCGGCTCATGGCCGTCGCGCCGTTCGAGCAGACATGCAGCGCCTGCCATCTCGACCAGATCGTCGGCAAGGAGCGTGCGAGTGGGCCCAAGGGCATCGCCTTCCTTGCCGTGCCCGGACTCGACATCGCGACGCTGAAAAAGAAGAAGGCCGGGATCGGCGAATGGCCCGATGCGTCGGAGGCTGAGCTCACCCCCTTCATGAAGGTCATGATCGGTAGGACCGAGAGGGGACGCGAGGTGATCAAGGCCATTGCCGGCCTGAACCTGCAGGACCTGTCCAATGCGCGCGACGAGGAGATCAAGGCGGTGGAAAGCCTCGCCTGGGAGATCAAGGGGCTGTTCCATGCTCTAATCAAGGGCAAGGCGTCGGATGTCCTCGGCAATTTCGACATTGGCGGCGGGGCGAAGCTCAGCGCCTCGCTCGTCACAGACCTGACTGCGAGCATCCCGCGTGACGTCGTCGTCAGCGCGCAGCAGGAGTGGTTGCCCGGTCTCGCCGCAGAAATGGCCGGGCGACCAGAAGCGAGCGAGCAGAAGCAGAGTGGCTGGGTTCCGGTCACCACGCAATCGAGCTCGGAGGAGAGGCCCGCAGGATCCGCCGCCGCGAAGGACGAGGCCGATGGCGGCAAGCGAGCGCGCACCGTCAACGAGCTGCCTCCGATGATGAGGGCAGGTCTGAGGGATGCCGGGACGGCAGTCGGGCACGATCAGGCGTCCGGCGAAGTCCGTATTGCGGGCGCCGAGGGCGAAGGCGGACCCATCGTGCGCCGATGGTCGCTGCCGAGCGGCACATCGCGCTCGATCGGAGCGCACGACAAAGAAAGCGGCGAGAAGGCAGCCCAGCCGGACCGCGCGCCGAGAAAGAAAAATGACGTGAGCGCCGAGCCCGATGCCAGCGCAACGGAAGCGCCTTCCAAGGCCGACGACGCCGGGAAAGAGGCCGCCAAGACGGCATCGCCCCCCGACGGGTCGCCACCGCAGGCCTCTGCGACGGAGAGCTCACCCGCCGACCAGAGCGACGATCTGCTTTCCCCGAGCGAGGAGGAGCTGCGCGCCATCAAGGCAGGCGGCTCGGCTGCCCCGAAAGGCGCTGCTGCAGAGAGCGCCGAGAAGTCCGACGACGCCGGCGCCAAGTCCGACGACGCCGCCGCTCGCCATCCCACCCCCAAGTCAGACGCGGCGCCACCGGGCCGCGCCGCCGACGCGGAGACCCCGGCTCGCCGGCCAGCCGAGCCGCGCGCCGCGGTGTCGGTGATCGGCATCGACAGCGACGTGGATCCGGAGAGCTGGGCCGAATATGGCGGATGGTACCGGCAGGACTACGCGATCTACTACCGCCCCACAGGCCACAAGGACAAGTTCATCTACTCGTGGCTCTTTCTGACCGGTCCACGCGCACCGAAAGGCGACGCCAGCCCGGCCGCAGCGGTGTTCGATGTTCTGACCGCCAAGGAGGCCCAGGGCTCGTGCACGAAATGCCACAGCGTCGACGACCTCGAGGGCAAAGGGCGAGCCGTCAACTTCTCGCCGCCCTCGGTCGAGACCAAGCAGGGGCGCTTCACGAGCTTCATCCACGAGCCACACTTCGGCATCATGGAGAACCGCGGCTGCCTCACCTGCCACGCGCTTGAGAAATCCAGTCCCTACCTGAAGAGCTACGAGCAGGGCAACTCGCAGAGCTTCGTATCGAACTTTGCCGAGGTAAAAAAGGATCTCTGCCAGACCTGCCACGCCACCAACAAAGCGCGCCAGGATTGCCTGCTGTGCCACAAGTACCATGTGAACGGCGTCGTCACGCCGATCATGAGCACGCGGCTCCCGACCCAATAGCGGAAACGGTCCCCGCCTCTACCCTCAATGCGCTCGAACCGTCCCATGGCCATCTGGAGCGGAACGGGCGGGCCCGTGCCGCATTATTCAGCAAGCAACCCGATAAAAGGTGGAGGCTTGCATGCGAAGAACGAAGTGGCTCTACGGGCTCATAGCCGCGACGCTCGTTCTGTCTGCGCCGGCTTGGGCGCAAGACGGCGCGGCCCCGTCTGACGCCGACAGCGGCCAGATTGCCTTCAACACCCATTGCCGCAATTGCCATTCGGTGAAAGAAGGCGACAATCGCCTGGGCCCCACGCTGCACGGCATCTACGGCAAGCCCGCCGGGCAGGTGAAGGGCTTTGCCGGCTATTCCGGCGGGCTCACGGCCGAGACCAAGTGGGACGCCGCCACCCTCGACAAGTGGATCGCAAATCCGACAGCCATGGTGTCGAACACGACCATGAAGCCGTTCGGCGGCGTCACGGACGCAGCCCAGCGCAAGCTCATCATCGACTTCCTCGCGAAGCAGGGCTGAGACGAGCCGCTCATGCTCATCGTGTGGCGCTGGAAAATAATACAGTAATAGTCGACAATACGGCAACGGCGTGCTAAGGCAGGATCGTCAGCCGGCGACCCAGCCAGCCATGGACAGTGCGTTTTCCCGATCCACGCGCTGAAGCCAGCCACGTCCCCTGACCTTCGGAATGCCGCGGCGCTTTACTAGCGACGCCGCCGGCGAAAGGTCACTTCTCCATGGGGCGCCTCGTGAGCAATGCTGGATCAGATCAGGCATGCGCCTGATCTTCACGCTCATTCATCGCTGGGTTGGCCTCGCTACCGCAGCCTTTCTGTTCATTGCAGGCTCCACGGGGGCAATCATCTCGTGGGATCACGAGCTCGACGAGCTGCTCAATCCGCATCTCACCAACTCGACGACTGAAGGCCCGCACAAATCTGCGGTCGAGCTCGCACGCGAGGTCGAGGCGCGCGACCCGCGCGGGCAAGTCACCTATCTGCCGCTCGCGGCCACGCCCGGCCATTCCCTGTCGATGTTCGTCGAGCCGCGCGTCGATCCGAGCACGTCGAAGCTCTACGAGCTTGGCTACAACCAGGTGTTCGTCGATCCCATCACCGGCAAGGAGCTCGGCAAGCGCGAGTGGGGACAGGCCTGGCCGATCACGTCCGAGACGCTGGTGTCGTTTCTCTACAAGCTGCACTACTCGCTCCACTTCCCCACCATGGGGGGCATGTGGCTGATGGGAGGCATCGCCATTCTGTGGATGCTCGACTGCTTCATCGGCTTCTACCTCACCTTGCCGCCGCGCTCCTCCGAGAGCCGCACGTTCTGGCAACGTTGGAAACCTTCCTGGCGCATCAAGACGTCCGCCAGCGCCTATCGCATCACGTTCGACATCCACCGCGCTTTCGGTCTCTGGACCTGGGGCCTGCTCTTCATGCTGGCCTTCACTGCGTTCTCGCTCAACCTCTACCGCGAGATCTTCTATCCGCTGATGTCCATGGTCTCGCAGCTGACGCCCACCCCATATGACCAGCGCAACCCGACGCCGCCGAACGAGCCGATCGAGCCTCGGATCAGCTATGCCGAGCTGATCGAGATGGGCAAGGCTGAGGCTCGGCGTCGCGGCTGGGTCGATAACGTGGGCGCCGTAGGCACGGCTCGGAGCTTTGGCATCTTGAGCGTCAGGTTCTTCGATCCCGGCGGCGACCACGGCTCGGCGGGTGTCGGCCCGCCCGAGCTCTACTTCGACGCCATCGACGGCCGCTACCTCGGCGATCGCCAGCCCTGGGGGGGAACCGCTGCGGATATCTTCGTGCAAGCCCAATTCCCCCTGCACTCGGGACGCATCCTGGGTCTGCCAGGCCGCATCCTGATCTCCGTCATGGGCATCGTCGTGGCTGCGCTTTCGGTGACGGGCGTCATCGTTTGGGCGAGGAAGCGAAGCGCACGCCTCGCCTCGCGCCGGCGGGGAGTGCGAGGCTCTGCCGGTGCCACTGGCCCATTCCCGGCGGAATAGCCTTCAGCCTTCAACCCGGTATTGACCATCTCGTCCACGTCACGCCGCATGGCATGTGCCCGGATTTGGTCAGATAAGTTGTTGTTTTGCATAAGAACAATCGCGCAAGCATCGCCCCGTCTAACGATCAGTAAATTTGCCGCAGCAATTTGAGAGAGGCCGACGGCCGGCTTCCTTAAAGCTCACTCCTTAGCTTCCCAACCGTAGAGACGGAGCGCTTGGGGAGCCAGATGGCGTCACCGACTGCCAATTCACTTCGCACCACGGATTTCGACTCCGCGTCGACAGGTCTCGGCAAGTATGTTTCGGCCGGCGTGAAATGGGGCAACGGCCTCGGCGCCGGCACGACCATCACCTACAGCTTCATCTCGACCAGCTCGTCCCATGTTTCGGGCTACGGCAACGGCGAGTTCGGCGGCTTGAGCAATTTGAGCACCGCCGACAAGGCAGCCGCACGCGCAGCCCTCGCCGCCTGGGCGAGCGTCGCAAACCTGAAGTTCGTCGAGGTCGCGGACAATAGGACGACCGTGGGAGAGCTGCGCTTCGGCCTCTCGACGGCCATGGACGCCGGCGAGGCCGCTCATGCTTACTATCCGGGCGACTACGTCGAGGCCGGCGATGTCTGGCTCAACAGGGGCAACTGGAACGCCGGTCACGCGAGCACGATCGCGCCTGGCACCTTCGACTTCCACACCCTGCTTCACGAGATCGGCCACGCCCTCGGCTTGAAGCACAGCTTCGAAGCGCCGAACGCCATTCCTTCCAGCTTCGACAGCTACCTCTACACGGTCATGAGCTACACCGCCTCGCCGTGGTCCGACCAGTACGACAGCTACTCGTCCTTCGCGCCGACGACACCGATGTACTATGATCTCCTGGCCGTCCAGGCGATGTACGGGAGAGCCACGTCGGTCAACCCGAGCAACAATACCTACACGTTCGTCGACGGCACCCAGTACTGGCAGACGATCAATGACACCGGCGGCGTCGACACCATCGTCTACAGCGGATCCGAGAGCAGCAGGATCAACCTCAATCCCGGCCAGCTCAGCGCCGTGAGCGAGGCCATCGAGTTCGACAACGGCGCCAAGACGCGGGCAACGGTGACGATCGCGCCCAACGTCGTCATCGAGAATGCGACCGGCGGCTCCGGCAACGACACGCTGATCGGCAACGCCGCCAACAACATTTTGAACGGCGGCGCGGGCAACGACACGCTGTCAGGTGGTCTCGGCAATGACACGCTGACGGGCGGCAACGGCATGGACTACTTCGTATTCAACACGGCGCTGAACGCCTCGACCAATGGTGACGGCATCAGAGACTTTAGCGCGGTGGACGACACGATCCGCCTCGAGAATGCGATCTTCACCCATCTGGCGTCGACCGGCGCCTTGAGCTCGGCGTTTTTCCATCTCGGCACTTCGGCCGCCGATGCCAACGATTACATCGTCTACAATAAGTCCGGCGGCCAGCTCTACTACGACCGGGACGGAAACGGGGCCGCCGCGGCCGTCCAGTTCGCCACCATCACGAACCATGCTGCCCTCACCTATGCCGATTTCGTCATCATCTGAACGCCGCGTCTAGGCGGGACATTTCTTTCGAGCGGCGAGCGCCTTCAGCGCATCGCTCTCGGCGCTTGCCCGCTGAAAATCCGCGGTGGCTTTGAGACCGCCTCCTTCCCCGCCGAACATGCGTCCAAACACGCCGAGCATGGTGGTCGGATTGCCCTCCTGCTCACGGGCTGCCGCGTTCGGCAGGTTGGTGATGCGATTGCTGAGGATGTCGAGGCGCTGCTGGATCTGCCGGCACGCCAGGCTCTCCTCATCGGGGCTGAGCACGTAGGTCCCGTTCGGCTGGTAGCCGGTCCGCTGCACGCCGGCGAGATCGGTCATGGTCGTGCAGCCACCCGAAGGCAGCATCAGCGCGGCCAGAAACGGCCACAATCGGATCATGGCAAAGTGCGACGGCATCAAGGAGTTCCCCTGTCCGCCGAATAACATAGGACATTTGTGGCGACCCGGTAGCGCCCGCTCTCCATTTTTCCCGAAGGCGTTAGATCCATGCAACGCCGAAGGGCGTATCAGCCCCTGCCGATGAACGGCATCGTGGTTGCCATCAGCGTCATGAATTGGACGTTCGCGGCAAGCGGCAGCGTTGCCATGTAGACGACCGCATCTGCTACGTGCGCCAGATCCATCCGCGGCTCCGGCCTGATGCTGCCGTCGGCCTGGAAGACGCCCCTCGCCATGGGCTCGGTCATCTCTGTGGCAGCGTTGCCGATGTCGAGCTGCGAGCAGGCGATGTCGAACGCACGCCCATCGAGCGAGAGCGACTTCGTGAGACCCGTGATGGCATGCTTGGTGGCCGTATAGGGTGCCGAGAAGGGCCGCGGCACGGCGGCCGAGATCGAGCCGTTGTTAATGATGCGCCCTCCCCGAGGCGACTGCGCCTTCATGAGCCGGAAAGCTGCCTGTGCGCACAGGAACGCGCCGGTAAGATTCACGTCGACCACAGCCCTCCATTGCTCGGGCGAGAGCTCCTCGATCGGCATCGGCGGCGCGGAGATCCCCGCGTTGTTGAACAGCACATCCACCCGGCCGAAGGTCTCCCGCACACGCTCGAAGAGCCGTGTGACATCCTGTGCGTCTGCCACATCGGTCACGACGGCGAGTGTGCGAGTTGAGCAGAGGGTGGCAGTCTGATCCAAGGGAGCCTGCCGGCGGCCTGCCAGCGCTAAATCGAAGCCCGCGCCGGCGAGCGCCAAGGCGACTGCGCGCCCGATCCCGCTTCCCGCACCGGTGACGATCGCGACCTTCGCCGGCTCGTGCGACATGGCAATCTGTCTGCCGAGATGCGTTAGCGCGTGGGGACCGGCTTCTCGCCGCGATAATCGTAGAAGCCGCGGCTGGTCTTGCGGCCGAGCCAGCCCGCCTCGACGTACTTCACGAGCAGCGGGCAGGGACGGTACTTTGAATCGGACAGACCTTCGTACAGCACCTGCATCACTGCGAGACAGGTGTCGAGGCCGATGAAATCGGCAAGCTCGAGCGGCCCCATCGGATGGTGCGCGCCGAGCCGCATGGCCTTGTCGATGCCTTCCACGGTGCCGACGCCCTCGTAGAGCGTGTAGACGGCCTCGTTGATCATCGGCAGCAGGATGCGGTTGACGATGAAGGCCGGGAAATCCTCGGACACGGCCGTGGTCTTTCCGAGGCTCTCGACGAACGTGCGCGCGACGCCGAACACGTCGTCCTCGGTGGCTATGCCGCGGATGAGCTCCACGAGCTCCATCAGCGGCACCGGGTTCATGAAGTGCATGCCGATGAAGTGCTCGGGCCGGTCCGTGGTCGACGCGAGCCGCGTAATCGAAAGCGATGAGGTGTTGGTTGCGAGCAGGGCCGCCGGCTTGAGCTTGGGGCAGAGGTCCTGAAAGATGCGCCGCTTCACGGCTTCGTCCTCGGTCGCCGCCTCGATCACGATGTCGGCGTCCGCAAACGCGTCGAGACCCGATGCCACCTTGATGCGGGCCAGCGCCGACTTCACGTCGGCTTCCTTCACCAGGCCCTTGGCAACCTGGCGCCCCATGTTCTTCTCGATGGTGGTGATCGCCTTGTCGACCGCCTCCCTGCGCACGTCGTTGAGCAGCACGTCGTACTTGCCGAGCGCGATGACGTGGGCGATGCCGCTCCCCATCTGCCCGGCGCCGATGATGCCCACCTGCTTGATGACGGGAACTGGTCTTGCGGCCGGTTTGGATTTCGGGTCAGATTTCACTGCAACATCCATGATGAATGTCCTTTTTGCCCCAGCGGGCCTCCGTCTAGCGGCCGGCCTTGGCGAGCTCCGCTTCGAGTTCCGGCAAGGCCTGGAAGAGATCGGCCACGAGGCCGTAGTCCGCGACCTGAAAGATCGGCGCCTCCGCATCCTTGTTGATGGCGACGATGATCTTTGAATCCTTCATGCCGGCGAGATGTTGGATCGCGCCGGAGATGCCGACCGCAACATAGAGGTCCGGCGCGACCACCTTGCCGGTCTGGCCCACCTGAAGGTCGTTCGGCACGAAGCCGGCATCGACCGCCGCGCGCGAGGCGCCCATGGCGGCGCCGAGCTTCTCGGCCACCGGCTCGATGTACTTCTTGAAGTTCTCGCCGTTGCCCATGCCACGGCCGCCGGAGATAACGATCTTGGCAGCCGTAAGCTCCGGGCGGTCCGATTTTGTGAGCTCTGCGCCGACGAACGACGAGATGCCGACCGGCGCTGGCGCATTGATCTTCTCGATGACTGCCGATCCACCCTCACCGGCCGCGGCGAACGCCGCGGTGCGCACCGTGACGATCTTCCTCGCTTCCGTGGACTGCACCGTCTGGATGGCGTTGCCGGCATAGATCGGCCGCTCGAAGGTATCGGGTGCAACAACCTTGATGATGTCGGAAATCTGCATGACGTCGAGAAGAGCAGCCGCGCGCGGCAGCACGTTCTTGCCGGTCGCCGTCGCCGGCGCGATGACGGTGTCGTAGCCGGAAGCAAGCGACACGATGAGCGCGGCCAGCTCCTCGGCGAGCCCGTTGCCGAGATGCGGCGCATCAGCGACCAGCACCTTGCTCACGCCCTCGAGCTTGGCGGCCGCCTCGGCCGCTCCGGTGCATCCCGCGCCGGCCACGAGCACGTGCACGTCGCTGCCGATGGCCTTGGCGGCTGTGAGCGCCTTTGCCGTCGAGGCGTTGAGGGCGGTGTTCGAGTGGTCGGCGAGAAGCAGAACAGCCATCAGATCACCCCCGCCTCGGTTTTGAGACGGCGCACCAGCTCCGCCACGTCGGCAACTTTAACTCCGCCCTTCCGCGTCGGCGGCTCGGAGGTTTTGAGCACCTTGAGCCGCGGTGCGACGTCGACGCCAAGATCGGCCGGCTTCTTCACGTCGAGCGGCTTCTTCTTGGCCTTCATGATGTTCGGCAGCGACGGATAGCGCGGCTCGTTCAAGCGCAGGTCGGTGGTGACGATGGCCGGGAGATTGAGCTTCACGGTCTCGAGGCCCGCGTCGACCTCGCGCGTCACCATGAGCGCGCCACCCTCGGGCGCGATCCTCGAGGCGAACGTTCCCTGCGGCCACCCGAGCAGCGCAGCGAGCATCTGCCCCGTCTGATTGCAATCGTCGTCGATGGCCTGCTTGCCGAGGATGACGAGGTCGGGCTTTTCGGATTCCACCACCGCCTTGATGAGTTTGGCGACCGCGAGCGGCTCGACGGCAGGCTCCTCGGCAACCTCGACGAGAACAGCGCGGTCGGCGCCGATAGCGAGCGCAGTGCGCAGCGTCTCCTGCGATTTTGCCGGCCCTATGGAGACGGCGACGACCTCAGTGGCCGTTCCCTTCTCCTTGAGGCGCACCGCCTCCTCGACGGCGATTTCGTCGAAGGGGTTCATCGACATTTTGACATTCGCAAGCTCGATGCCCGAGCCATCCGCCTTGACGCGGATCTTAACCGCGTAATCGACGACGCGCTTGACCGCCACGAGTACTTTCATGCGTTGCGGCGCTCCCCGGCGCGCACCTTATTGTTCTTCATTGCCGTCCTGATTTTCTTCCAGATACGTCCCGCGGGAGAAGGTGTTTAGCGAAACGATGACGCCGCTGAGACGCCCTCTTTGCTCCACGCGACACCATTGCGGAGCATCAAAGCGAAACCTCTTCGCAGGTGCGAAGGAGGAAACTACGAGCCGTCCTTCTGCAAGTCAATGCGGCCCCTTGCGAGATATCACCATCCCGAAACAGGGACGTTAACCGATTTGGCCCCCCTTAGGTCACGCTGAGCCTCTTGTCGAATAGCGGAACCCCCGGCCGCCGCAGCAGGACCACGAGGACAGCTCCAGCGACAAGCCCGCCGATGTGGGCCCACCAGGCAACAGGGCCGGTCTGGCCAGGAAGCAGAACCATGGCGACCTGGATCAAGATCCAGAGGCCGAGAGCAAACGCGGCCGAGATTCTGAGCGGAATGGCCTTGAGCGCCAGCACCCAGACCCGCACCCGGGGATGAAGCATCAAATAGGCGGCAATGACACCCGCCACCGCTCCCGACGCGCCGATCAGCGGGCTATCGGACTGGGGCACGACCCAGGCATGCACGAGGCCCGCGAAGACGCCGCACGCCAGATAGAAGATCAGGAATTTGATATGGCCCATCGCGTCCTCGACGTTGTCGCCGAAGACCCAGAGAAATAGCATGTTGCCGGCGAGATGCAGGATATCGCCGTGAAAGAACATGTAGGTGAGGAGCGTGAGTCGCTCCGGGACGGCAAAAGGTGCCGCCGGCACACCAGGATCGACGGGCAGGAGGCCGGTATCCAAGAGCTCCCGCGGCACGATAGCGAACCCGGCGATGGCCGCCTCCTGCAGGCTCGAAGCCTCGAACAGGTAGACGAGGATGTTGATGACGATGAGACCGATGGTCACGAACTGAAAGCGTATCGATTTCAGCGTGTTCTCATCATGCAGCGGAACGAACATGGGCGGGGTCCTTCGTCTGGCGATCAGATGGCGCGCTACCGATTCTGTCCGGGAACCCAGAGCACGTCGCTTTTTCCCCGATCATTGACGTAACGACCGGCGACAAAGAGGAAATCCGAGAGGCGGTTGACGTATTTGAGGGCGGCCTGGCTGACCGGCTCGTTCTCGAGACCGGCGAGTGTGACCATCTCGCGCTCGGCGCGCCGGCAAACGGTGCGCGCCACATGGAGCGCGGCCGAGGCGGGAGACCCCCCAGGAAGCACAAAAGATTTCAGCGGCTTGAGCTCGGAGTTCATCTCGTCGATCTCGGCCTCCAAACGGCTGACCTGGTCCTCCGAGACTCGCAGCGGCTCGTACTCGAGCTTTTCGCCACGATCCGGCACGCAGAGATCTGCGCCGAGGTCGAAGAGATCGTTTTGGATGCGGGCGAGCTTGAGATCGAGGCCCTGGTGCCCGGCAAGATGCGTGCGCACGACGCCGATGGCTGCGTTCGTCTCGTCGACGGTTCCGAAAGCGCTGATTCGCACGGCATCCTTGCGCACACGCTCGCCAGTGCCGAGCCCCGTAGTGCCGCCATCGCCGGTTTTCGTGTAGATCTTGTTGAGCTTGACCATCGCCCCCTCACAGCCCGGCGCTCACCCTAGAGCCTGATCGTTCGGGAGGGAAGCGCGCGCGCTCCGGCAGCGTGTCCTGGCACGTGTCAAATGGAGCGCGACAAAGCTGGCACCGCGGGAGGCCCGCGGCTACATGTGCTGCCGTACGAGCACATAGGCCACGATGAAACAAATCGCCACGAACTGGAGCCCGACACGCCAGCGCATGAGCTTTTGGCTCAAGTTCGGGCTCTTGCCACGCATCATGGTCCAGAGTCCGAATAGGAGAACGGCGAAAACGGCGAGCACGGAGATCGAGACGAGATAGTAGGTTACGAGCTGGAGCGACATCGACGTGAGCCTCGATTGTGTAGAGTTTGTGTAAGCTTAGCCCCTACAGGACGCCATTTCAAACCCAGCGAGTGCCGGAAGCCTCCAGGCGCCCTCGCCGACCAACGCATGACAGGGGCCTTTGGTAACCAGCGTGCCCTAATTCTAACCACTTGTAACGGCGTGGTACCCTCCGGGTGGCACGATATCATGTAACTCCTGGACGAGGTGGCGAAGGCGTGAGCCGGACGGCCAAGAGAACGATTGGACGGCTTGGACGCACGGGACCGCTCGTGGCGTCGTTAGTGCTTGCCTCTGTCGCCATAGGGCTTGGCGAGACGTTCGCTCTCGCCCAGACCGCGGCCGGCACCACGCCTTTGACGGCCGAGGAGGCCGCCAAGAAGCTCGAGACCCAGAAAAGCGATCTCGCCTCGAAACAGGAGCGCGCCACCGAGCTCAAGCGGGACGTCGCCTCCATCGCCGAGGAGCGCCGGGAGCTTTCGGCGCGCTTGCGCGACACGGCAGCGCTCGTCCAGCAGAGCGAAGCCCAGATGACGGCCATTGAAGCCCGTCTCGCCAGCCTCGAGAAGCAGGAGACGGACGCTCGCACCGCCCTCGCGCGCGAGCATGGCAAGATCGCAATCCTGCTCTCGGCGCTTCAGCGCATGGGGCGCAATCCGCCGCCCGTCATGATCACGCGCCGTGAGGATGCGTTGAAGATGGTGCGCTCCGCGATGCTGATCGCAACCGCGTTCCCCGAGATGAGAGGCGAGGCCATGGCGCTCGCCAAAAAGCTGAGCGAGCTGGTTGCCATTAAGGACGGCATCCGCGCGGAGGCAGACAAGCTCCGCGCCGAGACCGAGCGCCTCAACACCAACCGGACTCGTCTTTCGGCCCTCCTCGAGACCAAGAAGCAGAGCATGGCCGAGCGCGAGGCCGAGCTCGGCCAGGTGCGCGAGGCCGCCGCCGAGATCTCGAAGAACGTGGTCAACCTGTCGGAGCTGATCTCCAAGCTCAGCGCGCAGGTCGCGGCACCCCCCGCCATGGTCGCCTACGAGAAGGAAGCTCAGCAGGCTGCGCCCGCCGCGCCTCCTGCCAGCGACCAGCCCGCAGCCGTTGCCCAGGCCAAGCCGCCAGAGCCCGCTGAGCCATCCGCTCCAGCCGGAAAGGCAGAGAAGGTCGCACTGCTCACGCCGCCGGCGGCAGAGACACCCTCATCCTCGATTGTGGAGTTGGCCCCGGCTGCGACATCGCTCGTGCCTGGAAGCCCCGACCGCATCAAGCCCGCCATCGCGTTCTCACAGGCAAGGGGCAAGCTGCCGTTGCCTGCCCAGGGCCGCCGGGTCTTGGGTTTTGGCGACAAGACCCAATATGGCGGAACATCCAAGGGCCTTGTGCTCGAGACCCGATACGGCGCCCGCGTCACATCCCCGTGCGATGGCTGGGTGGTATACGCAGGCGAGTTCAGAAGTTATGGGCAACTCTTGATCATCAATGCCGGCGGTGGGTATCATGTCCTCGTGGCTGGATTGTCGCAGATGGACGTCGAGCCGGGACAATTCGTTTTGGCGGCAGAGCCGATTGGGACGATGAGCGGGGCGCCTCGCACGGCACTTCTGGCGTCCGACAAGACCGGTCAGGGTCAGTCGGCGTCGCCTGGCGGCGCACCGGTGCTCTACATCGAATTCCGCAAGGACGGGCAACCTGTAGACTCCGACCCATGGTGGGTCGCGTCTCATCAGAAGGTACTTGAATGATGCGCAAGACCGACTTCGTGTTCTGGACTTTTCTGACGATGACGGGTCTCGCCGGCGCGACCACCGTGCTGAACGTCTCGCATACCTATTCCGCGAACTCGCCGAACTCTGAGCTCTATCGTCAGCTCGACCTCTTCGGCGACGTGTTCGAGCGCGTCCGCTCCGACTACGTCGAGAAGCCGGACGACACGATGCTGATCGAGAGCGCGATCAACGGCATGCTCGCCGCCCTCGACCCGCACTCCTCCTATATGAGCCCCAAGAACTACCGCGACATGCAGGTCCAGACCCGCGGCGAGTTCGGCGGCCTCGGCATCGAGGTCACCATGGAGAACGGCGTCGTCAAGGTGGTCTCGCCGATCGACGACACCCCGGCCGCCAAGGCGGGCATCCAGGCCAATGACCTCATCACTCATCTCGACAACGAGCAGATCTCGGGCCTGACCCTCGAGCAGGCGGTCGAGAAGATGCGCGGCCCGGTCAACACGCCCATCACTCTGACCGTCGTGCGCAAGGGCAAGGACGAGCCGTTTGACGTCAAGATCGTGCGTGATTTCATCCGCATCAACGCCGTCAAGTCGCGCCAGGAGGGAGATGTTGCCTACCTCAAGGTGACGACTTTCAACGAGCAGACCCACGCCAACCTCGTCAAGGCGATGGACGCGTTGAAGAAGACGATGGGCTCGAACATCAAGGGCTACATCGTCGACCTGCGCAACAATCCCGGCGGCCTGCTCGACCAGGCCATCGCCGTGTCGGATGACTTCCTCGAGCGCGGCGCGATCGTGCTGACCAAGGGCCGCAACAACGAGGAGACGCAGCGGGCGCAGGCCCGTCCGGGTGACTCCGCCGAGGGCAAGCCGGTGGTTGTCCTGATCAACGGCGGCTCGGCCTCCGCTTCCGAGATCGTGGCCGGCGCGCTCAAGGACCACAAGCGCGCGACCATCATCGGCACGCGCTCGTTCGGCAAGGGCTCGGTGCAGACCATCATCCCGCTCGGCGCCAACGGCGCGATCCGCCTCACGACGGCGCGCTACTACACGCCGTCGAACCGGTCGATCCAGGCCAAAGGCATCGATCCCGATATCGTCATCGAGCAGGAGCTGCCGGACGAGCTCAAGGGCAAGGCCCCCGAGAAGCCCCGCGGCGAGGCGAGCCTGCGCGGCCACCTGAGGGGCGAGAACGCCCCCGACGACAAGACCAAGCCGGCCGACCAGAACGCAACGCCGGCTGCCCCGAAGGAGGGCGAGGCCCCGGCCGGCACTGAGAATAAGGAGGAGCCGAAGGAGGAGTCCGGCTCGTCGGCATACGTGCCGAAGGAGCCGGAGAAGGACACCCAGCTCCAGTATGCGCTGTCCTTCCTGCGTGGCACGGCCACCGGCGAGACCGTTGCCAAGCCGGCTGACCAGCCGGCAGGCAGCGACACGCCGGCCCCCGACAAGAGCCCCGTTCCGAACTGACGCGGTCGAAGCAGGCCGAACGAGATCAAGGATGGGCGCCTTACGGGGCGCCCATCGTGTTTTGGGAGCCGCTCGGGGCCGCCGAGATCTTGGAGGAGACCACGATGAGCACCACCCCCTCGGCACTCCCCTATCGTCCCTGTGTCGGCATGTTGGTGCTGAACGGAGAAGGCCGGGTCTGGGTCGGCCAGCGCGCCGACATGCCGGGCGATGCCGAGGGGCGCGGAAGCTGGTGGCAGATGCCGCAGGGAGGCATCGACAACGGCGAGGACCCGGCCGCGGCCGCGCTTCGCGAGCTCGGCGAGGAGACGGGCATCAGGTCCGTTGAGATATTGGCGCAAACTGCAGGCTGGCTAACCTACGACCTGCCCGATCACCTGGTCGGCAAGGCCTGGGGCGGCCGCTACCGCGGTCAGCGCCAGAAATGGTTCGCCCTGAGGTTCACAGGTCCCGACAGCGAGATCGACCTCGGCGAGCCCGGCAGCGAGAACTACGAGTTCATCGCCTGGAGGTGGGCGCCCGCCGGCGAGCTCCTTGCCTCCATCGTGCCCTTCAAGCGCGCGGTCTACTCCGCTGTGATCGAGGAATTCTCTCCCCTTCTGACCCGCTCCTGATGGGCCGCGGATCATTTTTTCAAGGTATTCCCCGCGTCACAGCCGAGCCGCCGAAATTCCGCTAACGTTGTCAGCTAGATGACTTCTCGATTCGTTTTTTTGGCCGGGCGGCGCGTTTGCAACCGCCGGCCCCGTGATTGAGGTGCCCAATCCACTGCCATGAGACACTCCGATCTCTCCACGGCTGACACTTCGCTCGCTCGCCTGCCGTACCGCCCAGGCGTCGGCATCATGCTGCTGAACAAGGACGGCCGCGTGTGGACCGGCCGCCGTCTGCCCAAGTGGTCAAACGACAAGTCGGCGCACATCTGGCAGATGCCCCAGGGAGGCATCGAAAAGGGCGAGTTTCCGGCCGAGGCCGCGTACCGGGAGCTCCAGGAGGAGACCGGGGTGACGAGCGCGGAGATCGTGGCCGAGATCCCGGAATGGCTGACCTACGACCTTCCCGAGCCCCTGCTCGGCGTGGCATTGAAGGGAAAGTACTCCGGCCAGAGGCAGCGCTGGTTCGCCATGCGCTTCTGGGGGGACGACGCCGAGATCGACATCCGCCCCCGCTCGGGAAAGGCCGAGTTCGACCGCTGGCGCTGGCGCGATATGGCCGAGCTGCCGGATCTCATCGTGCCCTTCAAACGGCCGGTTTACCAAACCGTCGTCACGACGTTTGCCTATCTCGCCCAAAGCTGAAAAAAGAACCCTGCCAACGGCTAGCCTGATCATAATCAATCGCAGAGACCGGACTTGGTCTAAGCGAGGGATCTCAGGGTTCTGATTGTTGGGGAGGCGCTTTCGCCCGAGCCCTGCTATCGTACTGCTTCGATCTGTCGTTTCGTCCCCTTTTTTGTCGAGTACGCCCATGTCCACACGCACGCTGACGAGAACGCTCCCGCCTTTCCACGACGGCGCCGACTATCAAACCGGCCAGCCGTTCGACCAGGCCGAGTACAACCGCATCAAGGATCTGTGGCTCGATCACATCGCAGCCGAGCACCGCGGCGACATTCCGGGCCTTCTCGCCACGCTGACCGAGGACTGCGTGTACACCATCCTGAACAACGGCAAGGTTTGGAATGGGCACGCTGGCGCGGCCCAGTTCTACGACGGCTTCCTCAAGGGCTTCCCCGAGAACTGCTTCTCCGTCGTGAACGTCTTCGTCGGCCCTCAGGGCGTGGTCGAGGAGGCACACTTCAATGGCGTGCACACCGGAGACGCTTTGGGTCTGCCCTCCACCGGCCAGCCGATCGAGTTTGACGTCGTGCTGCTCTTCCCGTGGGACCCCATCAAGAAGAAGTTCAAGGGCGAGCGCATCTACTTTGCCATCGAGCACAACCTGCTCGCCAACGTCGGCCAGCTCCTGCGCCGCATGAACCGCAAGCTCGACCTCGCCGAGCAGAAGTAGGCCACCGCACCGCGCGATAGCCCCCCAAACAAAAAGCGCCCTGGGACGGGCGCTTTTTTCATTCGAATTTCATTCGAAGATCGTCTCCGTGGACTAGGCCTTGAGCCTCGACAGCGACTCGATGGCGCTGTGGGCGGCGCGGCGCTGCTCGTCGGACTTGGCGGCCTCGAGATCCGCTTCCGCCCTGCTGACCTCGGCTGCGAGCGTCGCGCCCGTGAGCTCGCCCACGTCGTAGGCCTTCTCTGCCAGCACCGTCACCCTGTCGGGCTCCACCTGCGCGAAGGCCTGCCGCACGAAGAGGCGCGACGGCTTGCCGTTCAGCACCACGACGAGCACGCCAGGGCGCAGCGTCGATATCAGCGGCGAGTGGCCGGCGAAGATCGTCATGTCGCCTTCGGTGCCCGGCAGCATCACCTGCTCGGCTGCCCCGGCAAGCAGCACCTTTTCGGGGCTGACCAGCTCGAATTTGAACGTCTGTGCCATCGGGCTTCCTACTCTCCGTCGCCGTCGTCAGCGCCCTCGGTCTTGGCCCGGACCTCGTCCTGCGTCTGCAGGCGCTTGCCGCAGAACGGGCAGAAGAAGATCGGGTGATCGACCATGCCGGGCTCCTCGTCCTCGAGCTCGACGAGGCCTACCGACATGTAGAGCACGTCATCCTCGCCGACGGTGATCAGCGGCTCGAACTCGTCGCCGCTCATCGCCTCCTTGAGCTCCGCACAGCAGGTGCCGAAATTCGTCCCGCCCGATGCCCCTACCATGTCGTCTCCCAGCCCGCCGCGCGGCGGCTTTGAACCTAGTCCTAGCGTCTGTCGCCAGCGCCTCACGCCGCTTCGGCGAGCTTCTCGGCCTTGGCAATGGCCTCATCGATCGAGCCCACCATGTAGAACGCAGGCTCCGGCAGATGGTCGTAGTCGCCCTCGCAAAGCCCCTTGAAGCCCTTGATGGTGTCGGCGAGCGAAACGAGCTTGCCCGGCGAGCCGGTGAACACCTCGGCGACCGTGAACGGCTGGCTCATGAAGCGCTCGATCTTGCGGGCGCGCGCCACCGTAAGCTTGTCCTCTTCCGAGAGCTCGTCCATGCCGAGAATGGCGATGATGTCCTGCAGCGCCTTGTAGCGCTGGAGGATCGACTGCACCCGGCGGGCCACCTGGTAGTGCTCGTCGCCCACGATGCGCGGATCCAGCATGCGCGAGGTGGAATCGAGCGGATCGACCGCCGGGTAGATGCCCTTTTCCGCGATGGCGCGCGAGAGCACCGTCGTCGCATCCAAGTGCGCGAACGAGGTGGCCGGCGCCGGGTCGGTCAGGTCGTCGGCGGGCACGTAGATGGCCTGCACCGAGGTGATCGAGCCCTTCTGCGTGGTGGTGATGCGCTCTTGGAGTGCGCCCATATCGGTAGCAAGCGTCGGCTGATAACCGACCGCCGAGGGGATGCGGCCGAGCAACGCCGACACTTCCGAGCCCGCTTGCGTGAAGCGGAAGATGTTGTCGACGAAGAACAGCACGTCCTGGCCCTTGTCGCGGAAGTCCTCGGCAACCGTCAGGCCCGAGAGCGCGACGCGCATGCGCGCGCCCGGCGGCTCGTTCATCTGGCCGTACACCAGCGCGCACTTGGAGCCCTTGGTCGAGCCGTTGTTCTTCTTCGGGTCGATGTTGACCTTGGACTCGATCATCTCGTGGTAGAGGTCGTTGCCCTCGCGCGTGCGCTCGCCAACGCCGGCGAACACCGAGTAGCCGCCGTGCGCTTTGGCGATGTTGTTGATGAGCTCCATAATGAGCACGGTCTTGCCGACGCCGGCGCCGCCGAAGAGGCCGATCTTGCCGCCCTTGGCATAGGGCGCGAGCAGGTCGACGACCTTGATGCCGGTGACGAGGATCTGCGCTTCCGTCGCCTGGTCCGCGAAGGCCGGTGCCGGCTGGTGAATGGCGCGCACCGCATTGGTGTTGACCGGGCCGGCTTCGTCCACCGGCTCGCCGATCACGTTGATGATGCGGCCCAGCGTCTCCTCGCCGACCGGCACCGAGATCGCGGCGCCGGTGTCGACGACCTCCTGGCCGCGCACGAGGCCCTCGGTCGAGTCCATGGCGATGGTGCGCACGGTGTTCTCGCCGAGGTGCTGCGCGACCTCGAGCACGAGACGGTTGCCGTGGTTCTTGGTCTCGAGCGAGTTCAAGATCTCCGGCAGGTGGCCGTCGAACTGCACGTCGACCACCGCACCCATGACCTGGTGAACCTTACCAACCTTGCTTGCCATTTTCCTCTCCAGCCAAAATCTCTTAGGCGACCGTTAGCGTCACGGGGATGTTCCCGCGCGTCGCCTTTGAATAGGGACAGATCGTGTGCGCTTCCTCGACGAGGGCCTTGAGCTTGGCCGGATCGGCGCCGGGAAGTGAAACCTTGAGATCGACAGCGAGCGAGAAGCCGTCGGTGGTGTTGAGCGTCACGTCGGCGGTCACCTTCGCCGCCTGGCCGTCGAGCCCGTGTTTCTTGGCCAGCACGAGGATGGCCTGGCCGAAGCAAGCCGAGTATCCGGCTGCGAAGAGCTGCTCGGGGTTGTGGCCCCCGCCCGACCCGCCGAGCTCCTTCGGCAGCGCCATCGCGAGCGAGAGCTTGGCGTCCTCGACGATCGTACGGCCTTCGCGGCCGCCCTTGGTCGTTGCTGTCGTCTTGTAGGCCATCTCAATCCTCCGTGCCGCCGCGCTCACCCGTTCCGCGCGCCCGGACATCGATCGGTCGCGTCAACATGCAGCTTACAGGCATGCCCCGTCCTTCTGCTTCCACTTGCCGGCCTCGCTGACGAAGCAGGCTTCCTCCGTCTTGGCCTCGCCGGCCGCCGGGACGTAACTTACCTTGCACTTGAATTCGCCCGCCGAGTTGAGACCGTCCGGATCTCCGGCTGGCGCGCACGAAACCTTTTGGAAGTCCTTGCAGCCGCCGTTGGCACACGCCGGCAGCGCCGACATCAGCTCGTCCTGGCTCGGTTCCACCGGCTTCTTCGAGCATCCGGCGAGAATCGAGATCATAGCGACGACAAGCACGAAGTACTTTCCCATGTGTCGATCCTCCCTCCATCGATCTCGCCTGAGGTCTCATTCCGGCTAGAGTGCTTCCGCGCCCGAGATGATCTCGATGAGCTCCTTGGTGATGTTAGCCTGCCGCTGGCGGTTGTACTTGACAGTCAGCTTGTTGATCATCTCGCCGGCGTTGCGCGTCGCGTTGTCCATGGCGCTCATTCGGGCACCCTGCTCGGATGCAGCGTTCTCGAGCAGGCCGCGGAAGATCTGCGTCGAGATGTTGCGGGAGAGGAGGTAGTCCTGGATCACATCCTCCTCGGGCTCGAACTCGACGGCCGCCGCGTTGCCGGCCTTGGCCGCCTGCGCGGGAGCAACCTCGGGCATCTTGGCCGGGATCAGCTGCAGCGCCGTCGGCTTCTGCGCGATCACGCTCTTGAACTCGGAGAAGTAGAGGGTTGCGACGTCGAACTCGCCGGCATGGAACATCGAGAGCACCTTCTCGGCGATCTCCTCGGCATGCTGGAAGCCGATCTGGCGAGCGCCGCGCAGATCTCGCCGCTCCACGATGTTGCGCCCGAGGTCGCGGCGCAGGTTGTCGGCGCCCTTGCGGCCGACCGTCAGGATCTTGACCGTCTTGCCGGAGGCGAGAAGGCGGAGCGCATCCGCGCGCGCGAGCTTAGCGATGTTGCTGTTGAAGCCGCCGCAGAGGCCGCGCTCGGCCGTCATCACGATCAGCAGGTGCGTCTGGTCCTTGCCCGTGCCGATCAAGAGCGGCGAGGCGGTGTCGCGGTTGGCGGCCTTGTTGAGGTCGGCCAGGATCGCATCCATGCGCTCGGCGTAGGGACGGGCGGCGGTCGCCGCCTCCTGCGCGCGCCTGAGCTTCGCCGCGGCCACCATCTGCATGGCCTTGGTGATCTTGCGCGTCGCCTTCACCGAGGCGATGCGATTGCGGAGATCTTTTAAGCTCGGCATGGCGCCTCAGCTTCCTCGCTAATCCGTGGCTCTCATCCCGGCCGAGCGGCGTAGCCGCGAAGAGCCGGGACCCAGGTGCAGCAGTCCCCCAGGGTTGCCCTGGGCCCCGGATCGCGCTGACGCACGTCCGGGCATGACACGTAGTGCTCTTAGGCGACGAAGCTCTTGGCGAACTTGTCGATGAACTCGACGAGCTTCTTCTCCGTTGCATCCGACACCGCTTTGTCGGCCGAGATCGCGCCGAGGATCGACTTCTCGTCGCGCAGCGCCCCGAGCAGGCCCTGCTCGAACTTGCCGACGGCCGCGACCGGCAGCGGATCCAGATAGCCGCGCGTGCCGGCGAAGATCACCGCCACCTGCTCCTCCATCTTGAGCGGAGAGAACTGCGGCTGCTTCAGGAGCTCAGTGAGGCGTGCGCCGCGCGCGAGCAGCTTCTGCGTTGCCGCGTCGAGGTCCGAGCCGAACTGTGCGAAGGCCGCCATCTCGCGATACTGGGCAAGCTCGCCCTTGATCTTGCCGGCCACCTGCTTCATCGCCTTCGTCTGCGCCGAGGAGCCGACGCGCGACACCGAGAGGCCGACGTTCACCGCCGGACGGATGCCCTGATAGAAGAGGTCGGTCTCGAGGAAGATCTGGCCGTCGGTGATCGAGATCACGTTGGTCGGGATGTAGGCCGACACGTCGTTGGCCTGCGTCTCGATGACGGGCAGCGCGGTGAGCGAGCCTTTGCCGGCGGCGTCGCCGAGCTTCGCGGCGCGCTCGAGCAGGCGGGAGTGGAGGTAGAACACGTCGCCAGGATAGGCCTCGCGTCCGGGCGGACGGCGCAGCAGGAGCGACATCTGGCGGTAGGCGACGGCCTGCTTCGAGAGGTCGTCGTAGGCGATCACGGCGTGCATGCCGTTGTCGCGGAAGTACTCGCCCATGGTGCAGCCGGTGAACGGCGCGAGGTACTGCATGGGAGCCGGGTCGGAGGCGGTGGCGGCGACGACGATCGAGTAGTCGAGCGCCCCGCGCTCCTCGAGGACCTTGACGAACTGGGCGACGGTCGAGCGCTTCTGGCCGACGGCGACATACACGCAGTAGAGCTTGGCGCCCTCGTCGGTGCCGGCGTTGATCGACTTCTGGTTGAGGAAGGTGTCGAGGATGATGGCGGTCTTGCCGGTCTGACGGTCGCCGATGATGAGCTCGCGCTGGCCGCGGCCGACGGGGATGAGGGCGTCCACGGCCTTGAGGCCGGTCGCCATCGGCTCATGCACGGACTTTCTCGGCAGGATGCCCGGCGCCTTGACGTCGACGCGCTTGCGCACGTCCGACTGGATCGGACCCTTGCCGTCGATCGGGTTGCCGAGGCCGTCGACCACGCGGCCGAGCAGGCCCTTGCCGACCGGCACCTCGACGATCGCGCCGGTGCGCTTGACGGTGTCGCCCTCGCGGATGGTGCGGTCGTCGCCGAAGATCACGACGCCGACGTTGTCGGCCTCGAGGTTGAGCGCCATGCCGCGAATGCCGCCCGGGAACTCGACCATCTCGCCCGCCTGGACGTTGTCGAGGCCATAGACGCGCGCGATGCCGTCACCGACGGAGAGCACTTGCCCGATCTCGGAGACCTCGGCCTCCTTGCCGAAGTTCTTGATCTGATCCTTGAGGATCGAGGTGATCTCTGCAGCCCGAATGTCCATCGCTTGCCTCGTGTCTCTGGGCGTTTTCTCTGTATCTTCTTATCGCTGAGCCCGCCTTCCGGCGGGCGCCGTGAATTCCGTGGCGCGAGTGCTGCGCGCGCATAGCCTGCGCGTCAGACACCTCCCTTGAGCGAGAGCCGAAGCCCCGCGAGCTTTGTCTTGAGCGATGAATCGACCATGCGGCTGCCGAGCTTCACGATGAGCCCGCCGAGCAGCGACGGATCGATTTTGGTCGCGAGCGTCACGTCCTTGCCCACCGTCTGCTTGAGCACTGCCTTGAGTTCGGCGGACTGCGCATCCGTGAGAGGGTAGGCGCTGGCCACCTCGGCGGTGACCTCGCCGCGCGCCTTGGCTGCGAGCGCCAGGAACGCGCGCACCATGTCGGGCGCCGAGAACAGGCGGCGGTTCTTTGCGACCAGCGCGAAGAAATTGCGCGAGAGCGCGCTGACCCCCTCCTTCTCGAGCACCGCGCCGAGCGCACGTGCCTGGTCATCGGAGTCGATCACGGGGCTCCTGACGAGCCGCACGAGATCGGGGCTCAAGTCGCAAAGCTGCTGAAATTTGATGAGATCTTGCTCGACCTCGGAGACTTGGCGCTGTTCTTGGGCGAGATCGAACAGGGCTGCCGCGTAACGCCCCGCCACACCGGCTACGATTGGTTCTTCTGTCGCCACAAGAAATCTCGCGTGCTCAAGGGGTTGGAGAGCCCCGCGGCCGAAGCCACAGCCCATTTCATGAAATTTTGGAAGCTCGAGACGAGGCGCAGCGCACATCCCCCGCGCACGCTTTCCCCGCCTAAAACCCGCGGTTCTGTATCATGTGCGCCACGGCGCATCAACCTGCGAGCGACCGGGGTCGCGCGGCAATTTGCGCGACCTTTCATCACCCCTTGAATACTGAGGGAGCAGGCGTGCCCCGGAAAGATTTAAGAACAGCTCGGATCATTGTTGGGTTTGTGCCCGCGAAATCCCATCTACCAATGACTGCGCCAGGATAAGGCCGCTTGAGCGGATCGGCGCCGGACGACCAAAACGGAGAGATCGAGATGACAATGACCAGGATGCTGGCAGCGGTCGCGCTGCTGGCGGCCCCCATGGGCGTTGGCGGCGTCATGGCAGAGCCGGCCACGCCCCTCGTCGCAAGCGCAACAGCAGCTGTGAGGTCGGGAAATGTGATTCTTGCTGCCAGTCCAGGAGGCGGCAGCGTGCACGGAGGCTTCAGCGGACCCGGTAGCGGAGCCGGCGGCGCCATGAAGGGCTTTGGCGGAGGTGGCGGAGGTGGCTACCGTGCCTCGCCAGGCGGTGGCACCGGCTACAGCAGCGGGCATTACGGCAAGGATGCCTATGGTCCTGGGCGTTTCGCATCCCCCGGCGGCGGCCCCGGCGGACCGATCGTGCGCCCGGGCAAGCCTGGAAAACCCGGCTGGGTCTACAACGGCGACGGCAAGCACGGTCATCACCATCATCGCCATCGGCGGGTGATCATCGGAGGCTACCCGTACTATTACGACTACGGCCCCGACTATTACTACGACTACGACTATGGCGATGACGGCGTGGCCCGCTGCGCCGCGCGCTACCGCACCTTCGATCCAGCGACCGGCACCATTGCCGTCAAAGGCGGCCGGCGCATCCTTTGCCCCTACCTCGGCTAGGGTCCGTCGCGACCTAGAGGAAGTTGTAGGGATCGATGTCGACGGTGAGGCGCAGGTCGCCCGGAATCTTGGGCAGCGCCTCACCCCACTCCCTGAGATAGCCCTGGATGTTCTTCTCGCGCGGCGCCTTGACCAGGAGCCGCCACCGGTAGCGGCCGCGCACCACCGCGATCGGCGCTTCCGCAGGCCCGAGCACCTCGATCTGATCGGCCGCTGGCGCCCGCCGCGCGATCTCGCGCGCGAACCGCTCGGCAAGCTCCTTGTCGCGTGCCGAGATGACGAGCGCCGCCAGCCGCCCGAACGGCGGCAGCAGCCCTCGCCGGCGCATGTCGATCTCGCGCGTAAGGAACGCCTCGCGGTCTCCCGAGATGATGGCGCTCATCACCGGATGCTCCGGCATGTGCGTCTGGATGAAACCGCGCCCCTTGGCCATCGCGCGCCCGGCGCGCCCCGTCACCTGATGCAACAGCTGGAACGTGCGCTCGCCCGCGCGCGGATCGGCGCCCATCGAGAGCCCGAGATCGCCATCCACGATGCCGACCGTCGCCAACAATGGGAAGTTGTGGCCCTTGGCCACGATCTGCGTGCCGATGATGATGTCGACTTCGCCCGTCTCGATGCTGCCGATGATGCGCCGCATTTCCTCGAGCCCCGGGATGAGATCCGATGAGAGTAGCGCGAGGCGCGCCTCGGGGAAGCGCTCCTGCACCTCCTCCGCCACGCGCTCGACGCCCGGCCCGCAGGCGACCAGCGAGCCCGGCTCACCGCATTTCGGGCACTTCTCCGGGATCGGCAGCGAGAAGCCGCAGTGGTGGCAGTTGAGCCTGTGGCGGAAGCGATGCTCGACCAGCCACGCCGTGCACTGCGGGCACTCGACGCGGTGGCCGCAGCTGCGGCACAGCGTAAGGGGCGCATAGCCCCGCCGGTTAAGGAACAGGAGAGACTGCTGGCGCTGGGCAAGCGTATGCGCGACGGCCTCGACCAGCACCGGCGAGAGCCAGCGCCCTTTCTCGGGCGGGTTGGAGCGCATGTCGATCGGCGTCACGTCCGGAAGATCCGCACCCGTGAACCGCCCGGGCAGGATCACATGCCGGTAGCGCCCTGTGCGCGCGTTGACGTGGCTCTCGATCGACGGCGTTGCCGACGCCAGCATCACCGGAAACTTGCCCAGGCTGCCGCGCACGACGCTCATGTCGCGCGCCTGATAGTGGACGCGGTCGTCCTGCTTGAAGCCGGGATCGTGCTCCTCGTCGACGACGATGAGGCCGAGATCGGAGTAAGGCAGGAACAGCGCCGAGCGCGCGCCGACGACGACGCGAGCTTCGCCCGTGGCCGCTGCGCGCCACACGCGCCCGCGCTCCGCTCCCGCGAGCGCCGAGTGCCACTCTGCCGGCCGGCACCCGAAGCGCGCCACGAACCGGCTCATGAACTGGCCGGTGAGCGCGATCTCGGGCAGCATGATGAGCGCCTGGCGCCCCTGGCGCAGCGTTTCGGCAACCGCCTCGTAGTAGACCTCGGTCTTGCCCGAGCCGGTCACCCCGTCGAGCAGCGTCACAGAGAAGTTCGCGCCGTGCACGGCTGCCACCAGCGCATGCACAGCCTCTGCCTGCTCGGGCGTGAACTCGGTTTTGCGATGATCGGGATCAGGCTCCGGAAAGCGCTTCTCTGGAATAGCCACCTCGACCAGGTTGCCCGAGGCGACGAGCCCGTCGATCACCGCAGTCGAGCAGGCGGCCTCCGCCGCGAGCGCCGACTTGGCGCGGATGAGGCCGTCCCCCGCGAGGTCGAGTGCGCGCCGCCGCGCGGGGGTGATGCGAGAAGGCTCCGAGGCCCCGGCGACGAGCCGTACGCCGAAGCGCGGCTTCGGCGCCTCGAATGCGGCCTGCGCGCTCATCATCATGCGCACGACGAGGCCCAGCGGAGAGAGGGTATAGTTGGCGATCCATTCGGCGAACCTGAGAGAGATGGCCGGCAGCGGCGGCAGATCGAGACGCTCGGTCAAGGCCTTGAGCTTCTTGGGGTCGATCGGTTTCCCGGCGTCGCCGACCGGCCCGTCCCAGACGACGCCGATCCGGCTCTGCGGTCCGAACGGGGCGAGAACGAACGCCCCGGGCTCCACCTCGAGCCCGGCCGGCAAGAGGTAATCATACGTCTGGCTGAGGGGCGCCCCCGGCATCAGCACGGGCACCAGCGTCGGCGCCACACCCCCGCCGTTTTCATTAATCCCAAGAAGGCTATCCAAGGTGGCCATTGCCGGATTAGAAGCTACCCATCAGTGATCATCGACAGCTTAGACCAAGAGACGTGGCGAGCTGACGGCCGCTCGACCATGAGCGCCTGGACCTGTCGGCCCGAGGCGCGAACATCGGTCCGATGGATGCTATCGGCCGCAGCCGCGGATGTCCGCGACCGTGAGTAGAGGACCAGGAATGAAGTTTTTCGTCGATACCGCCGACGTCAGCGAGATCAAGGAGCTGGCTGCCACCGGTCTGCTCGATGGCGTCACCACCAATCCGTCGCTCATCGCAAAATCCGGCCGTGACTTCAAGCAGACCGTGGCCGAGATCTGCGCCATCGTCCCGGGCCCCGTGTCGGCCGAGGTCGCCGCGCTCGATTACGAGGGCATGATGAGGGAGGCGCACGTGCTTCGCAAGATTGCGAACAACGTCGCCATCAAGGTGCCGCTCACGCTCGACGGGCTCAAGGCCTGCAAGGCGCTCTCTTCCGACGGCACGATGGTGAACGTCACCCTGTGCTTCTCGGCCAATCAGGCGCTGCTCGCCGCCAAGGCCGGCGCGACCTTCGTCTCGCCCTTCATCGGGCGCCTCGACGACATCGGCCTGAACGGGATGGACCTCATCCGCGAGATCCGCGCCATCTACGACAACTATCAGGATCTCGAGACGGACATCCTTGCCGCTTCGATCCGCACCGTCAATCACGTCAAGGAGGCAGCCCTGATCGGCGCCGACGTGGCGACGATCCCGCCTGCCATTTTGAAGGCGCTCGTCAAGCATCCGCTGACGGACGCGGGCCTCGCGCAGTTCACGGCGGATTGGAAGAAGACCGGCCAGAGCATCGTCTAGGCGACGACCGCGGGGAGCTGCCGGCCAAATGCGCGGTGCCGGGCCTCGTCGCCCGAGACCAGTACGGCGCAAGTCACGTCTCCGCCGCCATGCTCCAAGGAGGAGGGCGGCCGCTCGAGAGCGGCCCGCCTTCCGTCTGCGCCCTTTGGGAGCGTCAGATTTGTTCCTTGAGGTCCTTGGCAGCGCGGAACGCGACCTTCTTGCTGGCCTTGATCTTGATCTGCTCGCCGGTCGCCGGGTTGCGGCCGAGGCGGGCGGGACGCTTGCGCACTTGCAGGATGCCGAGTCCGCCAATGCGGATGCGGTCGCCCTTCTTGAGATGCTTGGTGATGAGCGCGACCAGATCCTCGAGCACGGCGTTGGCCTGCTTCTTCGGGAGATCGTGCGACTCGGAAAGTGCAGTGCCGAGGTGACGGAGCGTGACCGTGCTCTGCGCCTTGGGAACGGCTTTGGTGACGGTTTTGGTGGCGGCTTTAGCCATGAGAGTTTCCTCGTGAATGGAGAATCAATGACCGCAAAAAGATACAATAGCGAGTGAATCTTCGCGGCTATCGAATTAGAAAACCTGCGTTTTTCTTGTCTGGATGGGAGTTTTGGTCACGCTTGCACGAGCAACGGGCTCGCAAAAGTGCGCTTCTCGCGCGGGCTGGCCTCGCAAACCCATCGGGTTGCATAGCATTTGCGCGCTTTCTGAAGCAATCCGCCGATCGCCGTGGTCCATGTGATTCGCAAGATCGATCGCTCCGTCAGGGATGTCACAAGAGGCAGGAGACGCGTCCGCGAGCGGGGAACGCGGGTGTTTCAAGCAAGGAAGCGCGCGCCGCGGCGAGATCGAAAATTGTCGCAGACATGCGTCGGCCGCGTTGGCGTTGCCGCGAACACATATACCTTGGCTTAACCGCCGGACCTGGATGCTGCGAGCCATGAAGACCGATTCCATCGATGCCATCTTGGATAGCGCAGGAGAGCTCCCGCTCGCAGACGATCTTGCCCGCGCCGCGGCAGGCTGGCTCGATCACCTTACCCACGAGCGCGGCTACACGCCGGCCACCCTCTCCTCCTATGAGCGTGATTTGCGCCAGTTTCTGGGCTTTTTGAAGCATGACCTGGGCCACACGCCCTGCCTCGGCGACCTCGCTCGCCTCGACGTGAAAGCGGTGCGCCGCTTCCTCTCCGCGCGCCGCAAGCAAGGCGCCACGAGCCGCTCGCTCTCCCGCACCATCTCGGCCCTGCGCACCTTCTACCGCTGGCTCGAGGCCACCGACACCGTGACGAACCGCGCGCTGAGCCGCGTTGCGATGCCGCGCATTCCCCACACGCTGCCGAAGCCGCTCACGGTCGAAAAGGCGGCGGCGCTGGTCGAGAGCGAGCCGTCCGACGACTGGATCGGCGCCCGCAACGTGGCCGTGATGCTTCTTTTGTATGGCGCCGGCCTTCGCATCTCGGAGGCGCTCGGGCTCACACGCCGCGACGCACCCGTCGCCGGCCGCGACGTCATTCGCATCATCGGCAAAGGTCGCAAGGAGCGTCTCGTGCCGATCCTGCCGGTGACGCAACGCGCGGTGGAGCGCTACATCGCGCTCTGTCCCTTTCCGCTCGATCCTGCTTCGCCGCTGTTCGTCGGAGCCAAGGGCGGTCCGCTCTCGCCGCGCATCATCCAGCTCGCCATTGCCGGCATGCGCGACGCGCTCGCGCTGCCCGAGACGGCTACGCCGCACGCGCTCCGCCATTCGTTCGCGACGCACCTCCTGGCTGCCGGTGCAGATCTCCGCCAGATTCAGGAGCTCCTGGGCCACGCCTCGCTCTCGACCACCCAGGTCTACACCGAGGTCGACCGCGAGCGCCTTCTCGCCGTCTACGACCAGGCCCATCCTCGCGCATTTTCCTCCCCCGTGAGGAAGGAGGAAAATGCGCGGAAAGAGTGAGCGCGCTCCGCTCCCGCTTGTTGCGGGCTTCAGCGACAACTCCGCACGCCAACTTGCGCGGAGCCTTCCCCCCTCGAGGGGGATGAAAAACCATCACATATGGATCGCGCGCTTGGCGACGGCGAGCGCGGCTTCCTTCACCGCTTCCGAGAGCGTCGGGTGCGCATGGCAGGTGCGCGCGAGATCCTCGGACGAGCCGCCGAACTCCATGATCACCGCCGCCTCCGCGATGAGCTCGCTCGCGTTCACGCCGATGATGTGCACGCCGAGAATGCGGTCCGTCTCGGCGTGCGCGAGAATCTTCACGAAACCTTCCGTCTGCTTATTGGCCTTGGCCCGCCCGTTGGCGAGAAACGGGAACTTGCCGACCGTGTAGGGCACGTCGGCGGCCTTGAGATCCTCCTCCGTCTTGCCGACGGAGGCGACCTCGGGCTGCGTGTAGACCACGCCGGGAATGAGGTCGTGGTTCACATGGCCCGCTTGGCCAGCCAGGATCTCCGCCACTGCGATGCCCTCGTCTTCGGCCTTGTGCGCGAGCATCGGCCCCGCGATCACGTCGCCGATCGCATAGATGCCGCTGACGTTCGTCTCGAAGCGGCCGTTGACGGCGATGCGGCGCCTCTGGTCGCGCACGACGCCGATGTCGTCGAGGCCGAGGCCTTCGGTAAACGGCACGCGGCCGATGGCGACGAGCACCACGTCAGCCTCCACGCGATCCTGCGTGCCGCCGTTGGCGGGCTCGAGCGTCGCGGAAAGCCCGCTGGCCGTGCGGTCGATGCCGGTCACCTTGGTGCCGAGACGGAACGTGATGCCCTGCTTGCCGTAGATGCGCTCGAGCGAGCGCGCCACCTCGCCATCCATGCCGGGCAGGATGCGGTCGAGGAACTCGACGACGGTCACCGACGCGCCGAGCCGCCGCCACACCGAGCCGAGCTCGAGCCCGATCACGCCGGCGCCAACGATCAGGAGTCGCCCCGGCACCTTCGGAAGAGAGAGCGCGCCCGTCGATGAGATGACGTCGCTCTCGTTGATCTCGATGCCGGGAAGCTTGGCGACATCCGATCCAGTGGCGATGACGATCGACCGAGTCTCGAGCGCGATGCGCTCGCCGCCCTCGGGCGTTACCTCCACCTTGCCTGGCGCCGTGATGCGCCCCGTGCCGCGATAGGCATCGACCTTGTTCTTCTTGAGCAGGAACGCGACGCCGTCGACATTGCCTTTGATCGCATCGTCCTTGAAGGCCAGCATCTTCGGCAGATCAAGCTCGGGTGCCGGGACGCGGATGCCCATGCGCGCGAAGCTGTGTCCGGCCTCCTCGAAGAGCTCGGAGGCATGCAGCAGTGCCTTGGAGGGAATGCACCCCACGTTGAGGCAGGTGCCGCCGTGCGTCGCGCGCTTCTCGACGATGGCCGTCCGGAGCCCGAGCTGCGCAGCCCGGATGGCGCACACGTAGCCGCCCGGCCCGCTGCCAATCACCACGAGATCGTACGGATCTGCCATCTGGGAAACCTTTGCTTGGCGGGATATCCACCTCTCCCCATTGTCTGCATTTCAATTGCGGGGAGGGTTGGGAGGGCGGCAGCCGCTTGCGTTGAGCCAGGTCCTGCCTCTGGGCCTAACCCTCTCCCCGAGCGGGGAGAGGGTATCTCTACAAATCCAGCAGGAACCGCTGCGGATCCTCGAGACAGTCCTTGACGCGCACGAGGAACGTCACCGCTTCCTTGCCGTCGACGAGGCGGTGATCATAGGAGAGGGCGAGGTACATCATCGGCCGCGCGACCACCTGGCCGTTCTTGACGACGGGACGCTCCTCGATGCGGTGCATGCCGAGTATGCCGGCTTGAGGCGCATTGAGGATCGGCGTCGACAGCATCGAGCCGTAGACGCCGCCGTTCGAGATCGTGAACGTGCCGCCCTGCATCTCCGCGATCGAGAGCTTGCCGTCACGCGCCCGCTTGCCGAATTCGGTGATCTTGGCCTCGATCTCGGCGATCGACATGCGATCGGCTTCGCGCAGCACCGGCACCACCAGCCCGCGGTCCGTCCCGACCGCGACGCCGATGTGATAGTAGTTTTTGAAGATGATGTCCTCGCCGTCGATCTCGGCGTTGACCGCCGGGATCTCGCGCAGCGCCTGGATGCAGGCTTTGACGAAGAAGCTCATGAAGCCGAGCTTCACACCGTGCCGGCGCTCGAACGCATCTTTGTATTGCTGGCGCAGCGCCATCACCGCGCTCATGTCCACGTCGTTGAAGGTCGTGAGCATGGCCGCCGTATTCTGCGCCTCCTTGAGGCGTAGCGCGATGGTCTGGCGCAGACGCGTCATGCGCACCCGCTCCTCGCGCTCCGCTTCGCTGAGCGTCGAGGGCACGCGCAGGGACTGCGACGGCGCCGGCACCGAGGCGGCGACCGGTATGGGCGGCGGAGCATCCTGCCGCGCCGGAGCCACGGGCACGGGTTGAGGCTCGGGCATCGGCGCCGGCCGCGACACCTTGGCGAGCGCAGCCGTGATGTCCTCTTTCAGCACCTGCCCGCGCCGGCCGGAGCCGGCGACATCGTGCTCGTTGAGGCCGGCTTCCTCGAGCCCCTTGCGGGCCGCGGGGCTCGGCGGCATGGACGGTCCGTTGCTGTGGGCCGGACGCTCCGGAGCAGCGGCTGGCGCTGGTGCGGTCGCCGGTGCAGCGGCCGGCGAGCTCGCCACGCCGCTCGCGGCCGCCAGCGATCCACCTTCGCTCAGCGCCCCGAGCACCGCGCCGATGGCGACCGTCGTGCCCTGCGACACGCGGATCTCCGAGAGCTGGCCCGCTGCGGGCGCTGGCACCTCGACCGTGACCTTGTCGGTCTCGAGCTCGACCAGCGGCTCGTCCGCCTTGACCGGGTCACCCGGCTTCTTCAGCCATTTGCCGACAGTGGCCTCGGCGACCGATTCGCCGAGCGTTGGCACGCGGATCTCTATCGTCATCCTGGCCTCGCCCTCTTCCTTTTCGGCCCGCCGTCACGCCGGCGCAGCCCTCAGCCCTTCAATGCGTCCGCCACCAGCGATTTCTGCTCGTGAACATGCTTGCTCATGAGCCCCGTCGCCGTCGACGCCGACGCCGACCGGCCCGCGTAGCGCACGCGCCGCCCTGCCGGGTTGAGACGATCGAGCACCCAATTGACGTTGGGCTCGATGAACGTCCAGGCGCCCATGTTCTTGGGCTCCTCCTGGCACCAGACGACATCCGCGTTCGGGAAGCGGCCGATCTCGTTGATCAGCGCGCGCGCCGGGAAAGGATAGAGCTGCTCGACGCGCATGATGTAGATGTCGTGCAGCTCCTCCGCGTCGCGCGCCTCGGCCAGGTCGTAGTAGACCTTGCCCGAGCACAGCACCACGCGCTTGATTTCCTGGTCGGTCTTGCGCAGGTCGTCCCACAGGACGCGATGGAAGGTTGTGCCCGGCCCCATCTCGTCGAGCCGCGAGATCACCCGCTTGTGGCGCAGCAGGGACTTGGGCGTCATCAGGATGAGGGGCTTGCGGAACGTGCGGTGCAGCTGGCGCCTGAGGATGTGGAAGTAGTTGGCGGGCGTCGTGCAGTTGGCGACCTGCCAGTTGTCCTCGGCGCAGAGCTGCAGGAAGCGCTCGAGGCGCGCCGAGGAATGCTCCGGCCCCTGCCCCTCGTAGCCGTGCGGCAGCAGGCACACGAGGCCGGACATGCGCAGCCACTTGCGTTCTGCCGACGAGATGAACTGGTCGAAGATCACCTGCGCGCCGTTGGCGAAATCGCCGAACTGCGCCTCCCAGCAGACGAGCGCGTTGGGCTCGGCCAGCGAGTAGCCGTACTCGAAGCCAAGCACCGCCTCCTCCGAGAGCATCGAGTTGATGACCTCGTACTTCGCCTGGTCGGGCGCAATGTGCTTCAACGGCGTGTAGCGCCGCTCCGTCTCCTGGTCGATCAGAACCGAGTGGCGTTGCGAGAAGGTGCCGCGCTCGCAGTCCTGGCCTGAGAGGCGCACCGGGAACCCCTCGGAGATGAGGGTGCCGAAGGCGAGATGCTCGGCCATGGCCCAATCGATGCCCTCACCCTTGATGATCATCTCGCGCCGGCGCTCGAGCAGCTTGGCGACCGTCTTGTGCGCGTTGAAATCGGGAGGCAGCGTGGTGATGCGCTTGCCCACCTCGCGCAGCATTTCCATGGGCACGCCGGTGTTGCCGCGCCGCTCGTCGCCCACCGCGAAGCCGACGCCCGCCCAGCGCCCGTCCAGCCAGTCTGCCTTGTTGGGCTTGTAGGACTCTGCCGCCGAGAGCTCGCCCTCGAGGAACGTGCGGAACTCGTTCTTGAGGTCCTCGACACCCTCGGCCGTCAGCACGCCTTCCTCGACGAGCTGCTTCGAGTACACCTCGACGCTTGTCGGATGCGACTTGATCTTGCTGTACATCAACGGCTGCGTGAACATTGGCTCGTCGGTCTCGTTGTGACCGAAGCGCCGGTAGCAGAACATGTCGATGACGACCGGTTTCTGGAACTTCTGGCGGAACTCGGTTGCGATCTTGGCCACGTGCACGACCGCCTCGGGATCGTCTCCGTTCACGTGGAAGATCGGCGCCTCGATCATGCGCGCCACGTCCGAGCAATAGGGCGACGAGCGCGAATGGCGCGGCGCCGTCGTGAAGCCGATCTGGTTGTTGATGATGAAGTGGATCGAGCCGCCGGTACGGTGACCCTTGAGACCCGAGAGCCCGAAGCACTCGGCAACGACGCCCTGACCCGCGAACGCCGCGTCGCCGTGGATCAGGAGCGGCAGCACCGGCGTTCGGTCCGAGGGATCGCACTTGAGCTGGTCCTGCTTGGCGCGCACCTTGCCGAGCACCACGGGATCCACGATCTCGAGATGCGAAGGGTTGGCGGTGAGCGACAGGTGGACGTTGTTGCCGTCGAACTGCCGGTCCGACGAGGCGCCCAGGTGATACTTGACGTCGCCCGAGCCTTCGACGTCGTCCGGCTTCCACGAGCCGCCCTTGAACTCGTTGAAGATGGCGCGGAACGGCTTGCTCATGACGTTCGAGAGCACGTTGAGGCGCCCGCGGTGCGCCATGCCGATCACGATTTCTTTGACGCCGAGCTGACCGCCGCGCTTGATGATCTGCTCGAGCGCCGGGATCATGCTCTCGCCGCCGTCGAGCCCGAAGCGCTTGGTGCCCGTGTACTTCACGTCGGCGAAGCGCTCGAACATCTCCGCCTCGACGAGCTTGCGCAGGATGGCCTTCTTGCCGTTCTCGGTGAAGCGGATGTCCTTCTCGTCGCCCTCGATCCGGTGCTGGATCCAAGACTTGGGAGCCGGCGAGGAGATGTGCATGAACTGGTAGCCGATCTTGCGGCAGTAGGTGCGCCGCAAGATGCGCAGGATCTGGCGGATCGTCGCCGTCTCGAGGCCGAGGTAGCGGTCGATGAAGATCGGCCGGTCGAGGTCCGCGTCCGTGAACCCGTAGGTCTCGGGCTTGAGCTCCTTGTGCACCTTGCGCTCGACGATGCCGAGCGGATCGAGATCGGCCGCGAAGTGACCCATCACGCGGTAGGCGCGGATGATCATGATCGCCCGCACACTGTCCTGGATCGCGCGTATCGAGACGGCGGGCGAGATCTCGTAGCCCGCATTGTAGGCCTTGGCCTGCAGCCGGTCGCGCAGTCCCCGCTCGGTCTCGCCGTAGTCGCCGGTCAGCGCTGCGATGAGCTCGCTGCTCGAATCTTGAAGCTGCGACAGCGGGTGGGCCCACGAGGGCTCCCGCCCGTTGCCGCCGTCCGCGCCGCGGCCGTCGGAGGTCCCACGGCTGCGATCCTCGCCCACGCTCTCAAAGAAGAGCCGCCACTCATCGGTGACGGAGCCGGGATTCTTCTCGTACTGGCTTTGCATCTCTTCGATGTACGGCGCATTGACGCCGTTCAAGAAGGAGGTGCGCAAGAACCGTTCGTTGGCCGCCTGCCGTGACATGCTTCGTCCCCACTGTCTCTTCCGGCTGCTGCCGGAGCACGAGGTGACCCACTCTCCCCTGCACTTAGGCGATTCTTGGTGCTGCTTGTGACACCTTTATATATAGGACGATGTTTAGCCCTTTAGAACTTTGGTCAGGGTGGTGCCGAGCGACGCCGGGCTGTCGGCGATTGCAATGCCGGCGCGGCGCATGGCCTCCACCTTGTCCTCCGCGCGGCCTTGGCCGCCGGAGATGATGGCGCCCGCGTGGCCCATGCGCCGTCCCGGCGGGGCCGTCATGCCGGCAATGAAACCGGCCATCGGCTTCTTCCGCCCCTTTTTGGCCTCGTCGATCAGGAACTGCGCCGCCTCTTCCTCCGCCGAGCCGCCGATCTCGCCGATCATGATGATCGAGTGGGTGTCTGGGTCGGAGAGGAAGAGGTCGAGGGCGTCGATGTGCTCGGTTCCCTTGATCGGATCGCCGCCGATGCCGACCGCGGTCGACTGGCCGAGGCCGGCGTCGGTCGTCTGCTTCACCGCCTCGTAGGTGAGGGTGCCGGAGCGCGACACGATGCCGACGGTGCCCTTGCGGAAGATGTTGCCCGGCATGATGCCGATCTTGCAGGCGTTGGGGGTGAGCACGCCGGGGCAGTTGGGTCCGATGAGGCGCGATTTGGAGCCCCCCAGTGCCCGCTTGACCTTGACCATGTCGAGCACCGGGATGCCTTCGGTGATGCAGACGATGAGCGGCATCTCGGCGTCGATGGCCTCGAGGATGGCATCGGCCGCGAACGGCGGCGGCACGTAGATGGCGGTCGCGGTGGCGCCCGTCTTCTTCTTCGCCTCGATCACGGTATCGAACAGCGGAAGATCCGCGAGCTCGGGGTCCGCGTGCCTGGTGCCGCCCTTGCCGGGCGTGACGCCGCCCGCCACCTTGGTGCCATAGGCGCGGGCCTGCTTGGTGTGGAACGTTCCCTGGCTGCCGGTCAGGCCCTGGCAGATCGTGATCGTGGACGTGTCGACGAGAATGGCCATGTGCGTCTCTCGGGTCCGGCGCCTATCGGGCGGTTGCGCTTAGCTCTTGTTCTTGATCGCGGAGGTGATTTTTGCGGCCGCATCCGCGAGATCGTCGGCCGGCACGATCTTGAGGCCGCTCTTGGCCAGGATCTCCTTGCCGAGCTCCACGTTGGTGCCCTCGAGCCGCACGACCAGGGGAACCGTGATCGACATCTCACGCGCGGCCGCAATGATGCCCTCGGCGATGATGTCGCAACGCATGATGCCGCCGAAGATATTGACGAGGATGCCCTTTACGGCCGGGTCGGAGAGGATGATCTTGAATGCGGACTGCACCTTTTCCTTGGAGGCGCCGCCGCCGACATCGAGGAAGTTCGCGGGCTCGGCTCCGTAGAGCTTGATGATGTCCATGGTCGCCATGGCGAGGCCGGCACCGTTGACCATGCACCCGATCGAGCCGTCGAGCTTGACGTAGGAGAGCTCGTGGCGCGCCGCCTCGAGCTCCATCGGATCCTCCTCGGTCTCATCGCGCAGCGCGACGATATCCGGATGCCGGAAGAGCGCGTTGCCGTCGAAGTTCATCTTGGCGTCGAGGCAGAGGAGGTTGCCCTCCTCCGTGACCACCAGCGGATTGATCTCTAGGAGCGAGAGGTCCTTGTCCTGGATCAGCCGATAGAGGCCGTCGAGCAGGCGCGCGCACTGCTTGACCTGATCGCCTTTGAGGCCGAGCGCGAACGAGATCTTGCGGGCGTGAAACGGCTGCAACCCCGACGCCGGATCGATGGTCATGGTGAGGATCTTGTCCGGAGTGTCGTGCGCGACCTTCTCGATGTCCATGCCGCCCTCGGTCGAGGCGATGAAGGCGATGCGCGAGCTCTTCCGGTCGACCAGCGCGGAAAGGTAGAGCTCGCGAGCGATCTTGGTCGCCTCTTGGATGTAGATGCGCCGCACTACGCGGCCGGCCGGCCCTGTCTGCACCGTGACGAGCGTCTTGCCGAGCATCTGCTCGGCCAGCGTCTTGGCCTCGGCAGGCGACTTGGCGAAGCGCACGCCGCCCTTCTCTCCGGCCTCGGGCTCCTTGAACTGGCCCTTGCCGCGGCCGCCGGCGTGGATCTGCGCCTTGACCACGAGGACCGGGGTCGTGAGCTGGCCCGCGGCCTTCTCGACCTCAGCCGGCGTGAACGCCGCAAATCCCCGCCCGACGTCGATGCCGTACTGGCCGAGGAGCTCTTTGGCTTGGTGCTCGTGGATGTTCATGGAGCTGGGGATCCCCTTGGGGCTCAGGCGGCCCGGAAATCATGACGACGAAGCAATGGCACTCTTTAAGAGGCGGAGCTCGTAGGCTCCTCCGCCTCGCGTTTTGCGTCCGGGCTGCACCACGCCTTGCGCCTGCGCGCGGATCAGGCGCCGAGCTGCGGATTGATCTTGATGCAGGCGTCGACCAGGCCTTTCACGGACTCGATCGACTTCATGAGCATGGACCGCTCCGCCGAGTTGAGGTCGATCTCGACGACACGCTCCGTCCCGCCCGCACCTATGATGACTGGCACGCCGATATAGAGCCCTTTAACACCGTATTCACCGTTGAGGTACGCGGCGCATGGCAGCACGCGCTTCTTGTCCTTGAGGAAGCTCTCGGCCATCGCGATCGCGGAGGCTGCAGGCGCATAGTACGCCGAGCCCGTCTTCAGCAGCGCGACGATCTCGCCGCCGCCCTTGCGGGTGCGGTCGACGATCTGGTCGAGGCGCTCCTGGCGGATCCAGCCCATTTTGACGAGATCGGGAAGCGGGATGCCGCCGACCGAGGAATAGCGCACGAGCGGCACCATGTCGTCGCCGTGCCCGCCGAGCACGAATGCCGAGACGTCCTCGACCGACACCCGGAACTCCTCGGCCAGGAAGTGACGAAAGCGCGCCGTATCGAGGACGCCAGCCATGCCGATGATCATGTTGCGGGGAAGTCCCGAAGCCTTCTGCAGCGCCCACACCATGGCGTCGAGCGGGTTGGTGATGCAGATCACGAACGCATTGGGAGCATACTTGCGGATGCCGGCGCCCACCTGCTCCATGACCTTGAGATTGATGCCGATGAGATCATCGCGGCTCATGCCGGGCTTCCTCGGCACGCCGGCGGTGACGATGCACACGCTGGCCCCCTCGATGTCGGCGTAGGCGTTGGTGCCCTTCAAGGTGCAATCGAAGCCCTCGACCGCGCCGGACTGCGCGATGTCCAGGGCCTTGCCCTGCGGCAGCCCCTCCGCGATGTCGAACACGACGACGTCGCCGAGCTCCTTGAGCCCGATCAGGTGGGCCAGCGTGCCACCGATCATTCCGCCGCCGATCAACGCGATCTTGGTGCGCGCCATGAGACAAATCTCCCTGGAAGAGCTGGGCCCTGAGCTGGACCCTCGTTGCGTGACGGGCATTGGATGGGCTGAGCAGCAGCGCCGGCCCGCTTCCGGCGCGCAATAACCATGTTGTGGTAGGACGAAACAGGAGGGCGCTCAAGTCCGACCTCCGTCGGCTCGCCGACCAATTCTCGGGCGAATTGCGGTCCCACCGGGCAAATCATGCACCGGGTTCGGACGGATGCGGCCCCCGCTTCACGCCGTCCGCGAGATAGGCCTCGCTCCGCATCTCAATGAGCCGCGACGCCGTGCGCTCGAACAGGCCTGCGCCATCGCCGTCGGGATAGAGCCGGTCCGGCTCCGCCTCGGCCGAGACGATGAGGGTGTTGTGATTGTCATATAGAGTGTCGATGAGGTGGATGAGCCGTCGCGCCTCGTTGCGCCGCTCCGGGGTGAGCACCGGCACCCCCTCGAGGATGATGGTATGGAAGGCACGGGCAATGTGGAGATAGTCGAGCGCACCGAGCGGCTTCTCGCAGAGATCGGCGAATGAGAACCGGGCGACGCCCATGGACGCCATCGGAACGGCCACCTGCCGCCCCTTGACCTCAACCGTCGCCGGCGCTCCCGGGTGATTGCCCGTGAGCCTTGCCCAGTGATCCTCTAGGCCGGCGGCGGCTGCCGCGCCGAGCGGTACGAAATAGAGCGGGCGGCCGGCGAGCTTCTCGAGCCTGAAGTCCTTCGCCGCCGTGAGCTTGACCACATCCATGTTGTCATGGACGAGACCGACGAACGGCAGGAACAGCTGTCGGTTTAGCCCGTTCCAGTAGAGCCGGTCGGGCGCGGCATTGGAGGTAGCGACAACGACCAGCTCGCGCTCGAACAGGGCCTTGAAGAGGCGCGCCAGGATCATGGCATCGGCGATATCGGTGATCGTGAGCTCGTCGAAGCAGAGCAGCCCCGCCTCCGCCACGATTTCGCCGGCGACGAACGGGATCGGATCCCCGTCGGTCGTCGCCCGCCCCCGCTGGATGCGGTCGTGCACCTCGCCCATGAACTCGTGGAAATGCAGGCGCCGCTTCGGAGAGAAGTCGACGACGTCAAAGAAGAGGTCCATCAGCATGGTTTTGCCGCGGCCGACCGCGCCGTGGAGGTAGACGCCCTTGGGAGGCGTCGCGCGCTGGCGCAGCAGCGACGCCAGGAGCCCGGTGCGCGACGTTCGTCGCCAGGCAGCAATCTCGAAGGCGAGCCGGTCGAGCCGCTGCGCCGCCTCCCGCTGCGCCTCATCCGGTTCGATCACGCCAAGGCGTAGCCGCTGCTCGTACTGGTCGAGGATTGGACCCGTCATGCCCGCCCCGGGGTGAATTGCCGCGCGAACCTGCCAGAAAGCAGCAGGAAACGCGACGATTTCTGCCCGCTCCGGCCAGGTTTTCAGCCACTTGCCCTGCGGTGGGCGCAAGGCTGCCCAGCGGTTTTTGCGATGCAGCAACGCGGCCCCAGCCGAAAACACGGGACTAGAGCCAAAATGTTGAACTTTCTGTCACTTAACCGGCGCATTGTGCGGCGCACAAGGAAGACCCTATATAGGCGTCGTCGGCACCGAGAAGGAATTTTTGCGGACGCCCTGATCGCGCGAGAGGCGCGCATCCGCTCCGAGCACGGGCGGGCAGGACGCCTCGCGGAATGAACGGAGGTAATTCATGACTGGGCATTCAGAGCCGGCCGGCACGTTCCGCAAGTTGTGGCCGCAGGAAAAACGACTGTTCCGCGACCATCTGCTGCGCCTCGACAAGGCCAGCCGGCTGATGCGTTTCGCCCATGGCGTGTCGGATAGCTTCATCGAGGAGTACGCCCGCCAAATGAGTGATGCCGGCTCGACCGTGTTCGCCTACATCGAGGAGGGTGAGGTTCGCGGCGCAGCCGAGCTGAAGAAGCTCGGGGACATGTGGGGGCGCGAGGCGGAGGCCGCCTTCTCGGTCGAGTCCGCCCATCAGGAGCACGGCATCGGCACCGAGCTCATGGGCCGGGTCATCCGCGCCGCCCGCAACCGTGGCGTCCACCTTCTTTACATGAGCTGCCTCGCGGCCAACGGAAGAATGCAGGCCATCGCCCGCAAATACGATGCCGATCTGCGTTTCGAGCTCGGCGAGGTCGTGGGCAAGATCGTGCCCGAGGAGCCCAACTACTTCTCGATCCTGGCCGAGGCGGTTGAGGATCGCATGGGCTTCATGATGGCGGTTCTCGACCTGCAGCGGCGCGCGGCCAAAGCAGCGTAAGGGGACTCGCCCCGGTCGTTCGTAGATGCGAGGTTCGCTTTTTGCGCGAGCGAAGAAACAAGCTTCGAGTCGGGATCTTGATCCAGGATGCTGAGAAGGAGTCGAGAGAGACGGGTTAGCGCATTCAAATATCGATGAATTTGTTGACTTCACGCAACACTTTGAGTCCGTTGCGCGAAAAAATGCATTCTGAATCCACTTTGTGTGTCAACAAAATGCGCGAACTTCCTCATGATTTTTTTGTGTTCGAAATGATTCGAACTCTAGAGGGAGAGACTCTTATGGCTAAGACTGTGAAGAAGACCGCTACCCGCGCTAAGGCGAAGAAGCCCGCTGCTCGCAAGCCCGCCCGCAAGGCCGTTGCCAAGAAGCCGGCCGCCAAGAAGCGGAAGGCCGCGTAAGCGGAACCGCCGGGCCGCACCTGTCTGGGCAACAGGGGCGGCAATGGCGGGTTGAAGTTCCCACGAAAGACCGGTGGTAGCGCGACGCGCCACCGGTCTTATTCTTTTTGGGGGGCGCCCAATCCTCGTTTTCGATTAGTCGGTCGCTGTTTCGGACCCTGAAGCCGGTCGAAAAAAGTTCGTCCGCTTCCTATTCCGCCCCGTCCGGCAAATGGCACACGGCCTCGATGTTGTGGCCATCGGGATCAAGCACGAAAGCCCCGTAATAATTGGCATGGTAGTGCGGCCGAAGACCCGGCGGGCCGTTGTCCTGCCCGCCCGCGGCCAGCGCCGCCGCGTAGAACGCCCGCACCAGCGATCTGTCGGCGGCCACGAACGCCACATGCAGCCGCCCGGTGAAGGGCTTGCCGGTGCCGATCCAGAACTGCGGCCGCTCGATGCCGAAGCCAGCATACCCGCCCGGGCCCGTCTCATCGGAAAGATCGACGTCCCTCTGGAGCACGTAGCCGAGGGGCGCGAGCACCTTTGTGTAGAAGGTCTTCGACCGCTCATAGTCGGCCACGGGAACGCCGATATGGTCCAACACGCGTTAGCCTCCCTAATGAATTGGGGCCGGGGGCAAGACGCCTGTGCCCGGCCGCACTCAGACGCGCCGCTGTACCATGAGCTTCTTGAGCTCGGCGATGGCCTTTGCGGGGGAGAGCCCCTTGGGGCAGGCCTTGGCGCAGTTCAAGATCGTGTGGCAGCGGTAGAGCCGGAACGGATCCTCGAGATTGTCGAGCCGGTCGCCTGTCGCCTCGTCCCGGCTGTCGATCACCCAGCGGTAGGCCTGGAGCAGGGCGGCCGGACCGAGAAAGCGATCCGAGTTCCACCAATAGCTCGGGCACGCGGTCGAGCAGCAGGCGCACAGGATGCACTCATAGAGCCCGTCGAGCTTCTCGCGGTCGTCGCGCGACTGCTTCCACTCCTTAGGCGGGGCGGCCGTCTCCGTCTTGAGCCAGGGCTCGATCGAGCGGTGCTGGGCGTAGAAGTTCGTGAGGTCCGGAACGAGGTCCTTGACCACCTTCATGTGCGGAAGCGGATAGACCTTGACCGGCCCCTCCACCTCGTCGAGGCCCTTGAGGCAGGCGAGATCGTTGGTTCCGTCGATGTTCATGGCGCACGATCCGCAAATGCCCTCGCGGCAGGAGCGCCGGAAGGTCAGCGTCGGATCGATCTCGTTTTTGATCTTGATGAGCGCATCGAGCACCATCGGTCCGCATTGCTCTTCGTTCACCCAGTAGCTGTCGATGCGCGGGTTCCCGCCGTCGTCCGGGCTCCAGCGATAGACGCGAAACTCCCGCCAACGGCCCTTGATATCCGGAGCATTCCAAGTCTTGCCAGGGTTGATCCGGGAATTCTTGGGAAGCGTGAGCTGGACCATGGAGCAAACCCCGAAATGTGCGATCGGACATGGTGAACGAGCGCCATGCTTTACATGAAACCCGGATCATGGGCTGTCAACGACCGGCGCCTTGGCAGCGCCTGCGATCCTTTGCCCTTCCCGTCCCGAACGCGTCACGAAAAGGTTGAAACCCCTTTGCAAATGCTTAACGGCGGTGGGGCGGCGCGGCGCCTGGCCCATTGCGGCGAAGCCTGGAACACCCTCGCCGTGGGCCCTCACGAGAAATTCAGGAAGTCAACATTACATATAAAAATCAATATATTACACTGTCATAAATTCACAGCGTCCTGCCGCTAGAAGTGGGGCGCCGGAACACCAGTTCCGGATGCAGAGCGCTGGCGGAGGGCCCGCTCGTTGCATAGTCCACGAGACAATGGAGATTAGCGTGAACAGCAAGTTCATCGCCTTCTCGACGGCTGCCGCCGTCGGAATAGCAGCGTTTGCCGGTGCGGCATCGGCACGCGACCAGGTCAAGGTCGCCGGTTCGTCCACCGTTCTTCCCTATGCGAACATCGTTGCCGAGCAGTTCGGCAAGGCGTTCCCGAACTTCAAGACCCCGGTCGTCGAGTCCGGCGGCTCGGGCGCTGGCATCAAGCGCTTCTGCGAAGGCGTCGGCGAGGACAAGATCGACGTCGCCAACTCCTCGCGCAAGATCAAGCCTGCCGAGCAGGAAGAGTGCGCGAAGAACGGCGTCACCGACATCGTTGAGGTGAAGTTCGGCTATGACGGCATCGTGTTCGCCGTCGACGCTGGCGCTGGCGACTGGAAGCTCGAGCCGAAGGACCTCTACCTCGCCCTCGCTGCTGAGGTTCCGAAGGATGGCGCTCTCGCCGCCAACGCTCACAAGACCTGGAAAGAGGTCAACCCGGCCCTCCCCGATTGGCCGATCGTCGCTTTCATCCCGGGCGAGAAGCACGGCACGCGTGAGGTGTTCGAGGAGAAGGTTCTGCTCGCCGGCTGCAAGGCCACGGGCGGTGACAAGCTCCAGCTCGCCAAGGCCGAGGGCGCCGACGACGAGGCCAAGAAGAAGGCTTCTGAGAAGGCCTGCAAGGCGGTCCGCAAGGACGGCGCTGCTGTCGACATCGACGGCGACTACACCGAGACGCTCGCCCGCATCCAGTCCAACAAGCAGGGCGTTGGCGTATTCGGCCTGTCGTTCTACGAGAACAACAAGGACAAGCTCAAGGTCGCGTCCGTGAGCGGCATCGAGCCGTCTGTCGAGACCGTTGCCTCGGGCAAGTACCCGGTTTCGCGCCCGCTCTTCTTCTACGTGAAGAAGGCCCACCTCGGCGTGATCCCCGGCCTCAAGGAGTACGCCGAGTTCTTCACCTCGGATAAGATCCTCTCGGCCGATGGCCCGCTCGCCGAGTATGGCCTCGTCCCGCTTCCCGATGCTGAGCGCAAGGAGGTCCAGGACCTCGTGAAGGCCGGCAAGACGCTGGCGTCCGCGGCGAAGTAAGCATTCCGCTTCGCCCTTATGCTCTGACTTGACGTGCTAGGAGTAAGGAAGGGGGAGCCGGCAAACACGTTGTGCCGCTCTCCCTTCTTTTGTTTTCGGGTAGGCCTCTGATCCCACTCAGTTCGGGGGCCGAAATGCGGATTGCGAGCGAGGGAACAGCCCAGTGTCAACGACCCTATTGATTTCGATCGTGATCGCCCTCGGCATCCTGGGATGGTTCCTCGGCAATGGGCGCGCAAGGGCGTCCGTGCAGGGCAAAACCTCGAGCCTTCATTCTCGGCCGGGCTACTACGGCGCCTATGTCCTCCTCTGGACGACGCTCCCCGCGCTGTTCCTCATCATCCTCTGGTCGACGATCTCGCCGCCGGTCACCGCGTCCATGGTTTCCGCGCGGCTGCCTGAGAACGTGCAGACCGGCCCCGAGCAGGTTCGCGCGCTCACCATGTCGACCATCGGCATGATCGAGACCGGCCTCGCCAAGCTCACGCCCGAGGAGCTGGACAAGATCTCCACCCCCGGCGCCGACGTGAAATCGCTGCTCATGAGCAAGGGCGTGCCGCTCGCCGTCGCTCCCGAGGCCTACGCCGTCGAGGCGGCCCGCTACCAGATGGCCGTGAAGAACACGAGCCAGCTCTTGATCGTCGGCTGCGCCCTGGGCCTAGCCGTCGTTTGCATGCTCTTCGGCCTCTACCAGGTCGGCCCCAAGCTGCGCTCCCGCAATGCGGTCGAGGCCGTGGCCCTCACCGGCTTGCTCGCCTGCTCGATGGTCGCCATCCTGACCACGCTCGGCATCGTGCTCTCGATGCTTTTCGAAAGCATTCACTTCTTCAGCATCGTACCGATCCAGGACTTCCTGTTTGGCACCGTCTGGGATCCGCGCTTCGCCGCGGCCGGCTCGGGCGGCGAGGCCGGCGGCCAGTTCGGCCTCCTGCCGCTGCTCTGGGGCACGCTCTATATCTCGATCGTCGCGCTGCTGGTGGCGGTGCCGGTCGGGCTCTTCAGCGCCGTCTACATGTCCGAGTATGCCTCGAAGCGGGTGCGCATGGCGGCCAAGCCCCTGCTCGAGATCCTCGCCGGCATCCCGACCATCGTCTACGGCTTCTTTGCGCTGATCACGTTTGGCCCCATCCTCCGCGACCTTGGTGCCACGGTCGGCCTCAACATCTCGGCGACGAGCGTGCTCACCGCCGGCCTCATCATGGGCGTCATGCTGATCCCGTTCGTGTCGTCGCTCTCGGACGACATCATCAACGCGGTTCCCCAGTCGCTGCGTGAGGGCTCCTATGGCCTCGGCGCCACCCAGTCCGAGACGATCAAGCGCGTCATCCTGCCTGCCGCGCTTCCCGGCATCGTCGGCGCCATCCTGCTCGCCGCCTCTCGCGCGATCGGCGAGACCATGATCGTGGTCCTCGCGGCCGGCATCGCCCCGAACTTGACGCTCAATGCCTTCGAGCCGGTCACCACGATCACCGTTAAGATCGTGAGCCAGCTCACTGGCGACCTCGAGTTCAACTCCCCGCAGACGCTGGTGGCCTTCGCACTCGGCCTCACGCTTTTCGTGTTTACCCTCGCGCTCAACATTTACGCGCTCTACATCGTGCGCAAATATAGGGAGCAGTACGAATAATGACTGTGGAATCAGCTCCGATGGCAACAACCGGCACGTTCGCTGCACCCCGCGCCCGAGACAAGGAAGCCACGCGGAAGCTCGTCGCCAGGCGCTACGCTGCCGAGCGTCGTTTCCGCGCGTACGGCGTAGCTGCGATCCTCTTCGGCATCGCGTTCTTGGTCGCCCTGTTCTCGACCATCCTTGCGCGCGGATACACGGCCTTCCTTCAGTCGGCGTTCACGCTTGACGTGAACCTCGACCAGGGCGCCTTCGGCTCATCGTCGCCGCCGAGCGCGAGCGACATCCAGATGGCCGACTACACCAAGCTCGCCAACCGTGCGCTCTATCAGGCGCTCGGCGTCGATCCCACCAATAAGCCGGACGCGAAAGCGGCAGCAGCTCTTCTCTCTCCGAACGCCGATACGCAGATCCGCAAGGCCGTCCAGGCCGACCCGTCGCTCGTCGGCAAGACGGTCCGCCTCGATCTCCTGGCCCATGGCAACGTCGACAGTCTCGTCAAAGGCCAGTTCGACCGCACCGTGTCCGAGGATCGCCGGCAGCTATCCGACAAGCAGCTCGCCTGGCTGGACAAGGCCACTGCGTCGGGCCTGCTGTCGAGGCACTTCAATACCGGCCTCTTCACCTACGGCGCATCGAGCAAGCCCGAGACGGCCGGCGTCGGCGTCGCGCTCGTCGGCTCGCTCTATATGATGCTGATCGTCCTCTGCCTCGCGGTGCCGCTCGGCGTCGCCGCGGCCGTCTACCTCGAGGAGTTCGCGCCGAAGAACCTTCTGACCGACACGATCGAGGTGAACATCAACAACCTCGCGGCCGTGCCGTCGATCGTCTTCGGTCTGCTCGGCCTCGCGATCTTCATCAACTTCATGGGCATACCGCGCTCGGCCTCGCTCGTCGGCGGCCTGGTGCTTGCGCTCATGACCCTGCCGACCATCATCATCGCGACCCGCGCGGCCGTTGCCGCCGTGCCGCCGTCGATCCGCGAGGCGGCTCTCGGCGTCGGCGCCTCGAAGATGCAGTCCATCACGCACCACGTGCTGCCGCTCGCGGTTCCGGGCATCCTGACCGGCACCATCATCGGCCTTGCCAAGGCACTTGGCGAGACCGCGCCGCTCCTCATGATCGGCATGGTGGCCTTCGTCGTCGAGTACCCGAGGTCGCCGCTCGATTCCGCCACCGCTCTTCCCGTGCAGATCTACATGTGGGCGACGGCGGCCGAGCGCGGCTTCGTCGAGCGCACTGCCGGCGCCACGCTGATCCTTCTCGTTTTCCTCGTGTGCATGAACGTAACCGCCGTCATCCTTCGCCGCCGGTATGAGCGCCGCTGGTAGAACCTGCTTCCATCTGGAGTGAGCAATGTTGAACGTGACGACACCTGAAGTCGCCTCCCCCGCAAAGGCCGCCGCCACGAGCGTGAAGGTCACGGCACGGGACGTGAATGTCTACTACGGCGAGAAGCACGCCCTGCACAATGTGACGGTCGACATCCCCGATCGCAGCGTCACGGCTTTCATCGGCCCATCGGGCTGCGGCAAGTCGACGTTCCTCCGCTGCATCAACCGCATGAACGACACCATCCCGATTTGCCGCGTCACCGGCAAGATCACGATCGACAGCGAGGACATCTACGATCCCGCGCTCGACGTCGTTCAGCTCCGCGCCCGCGTCGGCATGGTGTTCCAGAAGCCGAACCCGTTTCCGAAGTCGATCTATGAGAATGTCGCCTACGGTCCGCGCATCCACGGCCTCGCCGGCACCAAGGCCGAGCTCGATCAAATCGTCCAGTCGAGCCTCGAGAAGGCCGCCCTGTGGAAGGAGGTCAAGGATCGCCTGAACGATCCCGGCACCGGCCTCTCGGGCGGTCAGCAGCAGCGCCTTTGCATCGCCCGCGCCGTGGCTGTCTCCCCCGAGGTCATCCTGATGGACGAGCCCTGCTCGGCGCTCGACCCCATCGCCACCGCCAAGGTCGAGGAGCTGATCGACGAGCTCAAGCAGAATTTCTGCATCATCATCGTCACCCACTCGATGCAGCAGGCAGCCCGCGTTTCGCAGCGTACCGCGTTCTTCCACCTCGGCATTCTCGTCGAGGAGGGCGCAACCACCGAGATTTTCACCAATCCGACGGACCAGCGTACGCAGGATTACATCACCGGCCGCTTTGGCTGATGGTGATCGACTGAGATCTTGGAATCCGGCCGATGACGACGGGCCAGAAAACTTTGCTGGGCGCCCTGCTTCCTTGGCGCAGGCCAGAGCGGGCGGCTTCGGCGGCGCAAGCAGCCCCCGTTCCGGCAGAAAGGCCCAAAGGAGAGCCTATGAACGAGCATATCGTGAAATCGTACGAGGAGGAGCTCGCCCTCCTCGACAAGAAGATCGCCCAGATGGGCGGCCTTGCAGAGCACATTCTCGGCCAGTCCTTCGACGCGCTTGAGCGCCGCGATCCCAAGCTCGCCGAGCAGGTGGTCAAGGCCGACAAGCAGATCGATCAGCTCGAGCGCGACATCGAGGAGCAGGTGATCTCCATGATCGCCCGCCGCCAGCCGATGGCCAACGACCTCCGCCACGTGATGGCCGCCGTGCGCATCACGGGCGACCTCGAGCGCATCGGCGATCTCGCCAAGAACATCGCCAAGCGGGCTCTCGCCATCGCCCACGAGTCGCACCCCAAGCCTTTGATGACCGGCATGCGCCACATGGGCGAGCTTGCGCTCGTCCAGCTCAAGGAGGTGCTCGACGCCTACGCCGCCCGCGACGCCGACCGCGCGCTCGCCGTGTGGCGTGACGACGAGAACATCGACGCCATGTACAATTCTCTGTTCCGCGAGCTCCTCACCTACATGATGGAGGACCCGCGCAACATCGGCCTCTCGACCCACCTTCTGTTCGGCGCGAAGAACATCGAGCGCGTCGGCGACCACACCACCAACATCGCTGAGACGGTGCACTTCCTCGTTCGCGGCGTGAACATCATCGACGATCGCCCCAAGGGCGACGACACGAGCTCGACCCTGTTCTCCCAGGGCGGATGACCGGTAGATCAGGGCAGATAGGACGATGACGGCGAAGATACTGATCATCGAGGACGAGGCACCCCTCGCCGAGATGCTGCGCTATAATCTCGAGGCCGAGGGCTTTCGCGTCGCGCACGCAGAGAACGGCGAGGAAGCCGAGATTCTGGTGGCCGAGGAGAAGCCGGATCTGCTGGTGCTCGACTGGATGCTGAGCGGCGTCTCAGGCATCGAGATCTGCCGGCGCATGCGCGCGCGCATGGAGACCAAGTCGATCCCGATCGTCATGCTGACGGCACGCGGAGAGGAGGGAGACCGCATCCGCGGCCTCTCCACCGGAGCCGACGACTATGTCGTGAAGCCGTTCTCTCTGCCCGAGCTGATGGCCCGCGTGAAGGCCATCCTGCGCCGCGCCGCACCCGACCGTCTGGCTGACGTGCTGCGCTTCGCCGACATCGAGCTCGATCGTCCCGCCCACAAGGTGACGCGCGGTCTGCGCGAGGTGCATCTCGGTCCGACCGAGTTCCGTCTCCTCGAGTTCTTGATGGAGAGCCCCGGCCGCGTGCTCTCTCGCTCCCAGCTCCTGGACGGCGTGTGGGGTCGCGACGCCTTCGTCGACGAGCGCACCGTCGACGTCCACGTCGGCCGCTTGAGGAAGGCGCTCATCCGCGGCAAGGAGCGTGATCCGATCCGCACCGTGCGGGGATCCGGCTACGTCTTCGGCGAGCGCACCGGCTCCTGAGATTGCTTTCGCCACTGGGGCTTGCGGCAATCGGAGCGCGACCCGCCTCCGGCCGCAGGCTGCCGTCCGATTGCTTGGTGCCGAGAGCCGACCGCCGCTCTCGCCCAGCTCATTGCCCCACTCGCGACAAAAATCCTCCGTAGCCAAGACACGGATCGTGCTTCTGCCGGGGGTCGGCTTTTTATTCGCAGTGTGCGCCTGACGTGAGGCCTCGGGGGGTCTCGCGCAGGGATGTAAGGCGGGTCGGCACCCATGGTGTACGCGGATGCGAGGCGCTCGCGCGGGTTTTTCGCGCGGCCGATGGCACTTGGTCTTCTTCCTGATGCCTCGGGCGACGACCCGGGCGCTCCTCAGAGAGACATCAAAAAGCTCGTTCTTGTCATAGGGCTGGGCACCCTGTCGTGGGTCGCAACCTACGTCGGCATGCTCGAGCTGATCGAGTCAAACATGGGGGACCTGCCGCTCCTCCATAAGCTCATCATCGGCTTCTCGGTCGCCATGCTGATGACGATGATCGTCTGGCTGCTCGACCAGATGTTCCGCCCCATCGGCTTCGTGACGCGGCTCTGCTTCATTGCCGGCTATCTTTTCTTGAGCGTCATCTCCGTGGGCTTCGGCTTCGGCTTCTATTGGAAGGTGCTCGAGAGCCGGTCCGAAAGCTCGCGCTCGGCCGAGATGGCGGTCACGGCGGTCCAGAGCTCCCTCAACGCCGCCTCGACGCGCCTCGAGCAGCTCAATGCCACACTGACCCAGCTCGCCGCCGTCTCGCGCGAGAAGGCCGCGCTCGAGCGCGACAAGGGCACCTCGTGTCCGAACAGCAAGCCCGGCGACGGGCCCCGACGGAAGATGCGCGACGAGGACGCCGCCCGCTTCTCGTTCGCCTCCGAGTTCGTGGCAGGCCGCGTCGCGGCGGTCAAAGGCGACATGGCGGCCCTTGATGGCGATCTGGCCAAGATCGCCGCCGGCGACCCCTCGACCATCGATCCCAAGACCGGCACCCGCAACGAGTTCATGCGCGCGCTCTCGCGCAAGCTCGACATGACGGTGTCGGGCTTCAACGCGCTGCGCACCGATCCGCAGTTGAAGCAGCTCAAGACCGATCTCTCCGACCGCGCCGACAAGTCGACCTTCGGCGACCCCAAGAGCGGTGGCTTTGTCTGCCCGGACGCCGAGCTCTCCCAGGCCCTGCGCGGCGCCGTCCGCGCGTTGGCCGAGCTGCCGGTGCTCGAGAAGCCCACCATCGCCGCCGTCGAGGGCTCGGAGGCAACCATAGAGGCCTTCCGTCGCCTGACCGCGACCTTCTATGGCCTCGTGTCCTTCAAGCTGCCGCCGTCGGCCGACGAGCTGCGCGAGCTGCAGAAGAAGGCCATGCAGTCGGTCGAGGAAGGCGGTGCGCCGATCTTGACGGAAGGCGGCGGCCTCTCGAAACGCGACTATGTCCCTCTCGCAATAGCGATTTTCGTCGACATCTGCCTCTTCCTGGTGTCGATCGCGCGCCCGGCCCATGGCCTCTCGGCCCTGGTCCCCAAGATGCGCGAGGCCGAGCGCGGGCCCGTCATCGAGATCCTGTCCCGTTTCAATGACATCCACCGCGACACGGAGATCCGCGAGAGCTTCGAGTTGTTCCGCCACGTCGTCTTCGACGTGCATGGCACCTACTATGTGGCTGTCCCGCTCGATGCGCCTCCCTTTGCCGATCCGCACGCGCGCGAGGCGCTCCGCACCGAGGCCCAGCTCCTCGCCAATCTCTTCACGAGCTTCGAGAAGGACAAGATCTTCACTCGCGCCTGGACGCCGTTCCACGGCGCCATCAGGAAGAAGCTCGAGAGGCAGGGCTCGAAGTTCGCGGGCTCCGAAGCGTTCCGCCTCTATCGGTTCCGCGACGGCGCCTGGTCGGAGATCATCCTCGGTGCCGTCATGGGCGCCGCACGGCGCGCCGAGGCGGAGGCGGCGCGGCGACGCATCGAGCGGGATCTCCTGAAGCCGGCAGCGCCCGCTTTCGACAACAGCTTCGATGCCCCCCGGAGCGAGACCATCTCGCTTCATGCCCGCGCGCCAAGCACGCGCTCAGGCGACGCTCCACAGAGCCCCGCGCGCACCGAGCCACCGACCCGCACGGCTTCGCGCTCCGCCGCTCCGCGCAAAGCCGGCCCCCGCTACTCGACCGAGTTTGGACCCTACACGACGACTGCCGAGGCCGAGCTCGCGACCCCACCGTCCGACCTCGAGCCCGACCCGCCCGAGGCCGCCAACAGCAACACCGCGCCGAGTCGCCTCGCCAGGAAAGAGGATGACACAGCGCCGAAGGCCGCCACCCCGCCCGCCCACGAAACGCCCGCCGCCGACCGCGTCGACGTTGTCTTGAAGCGCGAGACTGCGACCGTGACGCTGCCGCTCACCGATGCCTCCACGCCAGACGCTCTGATAGGCCGCCTCGGCAAGGCTCTCTCCGACATCGACGCCGCTTCCGAAAAAAATCCTGTGCTCGAGATTAGCGTTGACAGAAATGTTGAAATTGTCCGCAACGAGCCGGCAACGGACTCCCGGCGCCTCGTCTTTGCAGAATCATTTGAACAGGTTGCAGGCGATCTCGGCGACGACCCCACAACTGCCGACGCCGTCACCATTGCCGGTCGCCTGCGCCCGGCTGTCGGGGGGAAGTAACGATGATTGGATTAGTCCCCGCGAGCCGTCGCCCCGTTCAACACTTGCTTAACCGTCTTGTCGCCTAATTGCCCAACAGGCGCCGCCACGTGACCTGCGGCAATGAGCGATCCGCGTTCCTGCGTTCCAAAGAAGGAAGAAACGAATGCGCCTTGGCCCCCACGCTCGCATGCGCCTTTCCCACAAAGATGAAAAGGAAGCGCGCCTCAGGGACTTCGTCGCTCGTCACATTGAAAGCGTCGTTGCTTCGGGCGTGAAGCCCCAAACGCCTTATCGCCTCATCGCCCTCTCGACCGAAAGCCCGCCGGCCCGCGCGTTGGCCTCGCTCACGTCCGATCTCGCAGCCGCCGGCATTGCAATCGAGGCGATCTTCTTGAAGCCCGCCGTGTCTCCCGACGCCGCGAGCCTTGAGAACGCCCGCTGCCGCTTCGCTGCGGATTCGCGCTATCTCGACGCCCACGAGCAGCTCGTGCTGGATTCCAGCACGTCCTGGATAGGCGACTGCATGCGTCGCGACCCTGGCAAGCGCGACACCTACGAGCACTATGGTCACGCCTGCGAGATCACCGCACGCCACGCGTCCTGCTCCTTCATGCAGATGTGGAACGCGGCCGGCGCAGGCCTCGCCGCGGCCCGCAAGCAGGCGAGCCTGCGCGCCCTCACGCTCTTCGATCCTGCGCTCATCGCCCCTTCCGAGCAGGGGCCGTCTCCCGCCATCATCCGGCATTGAGCAGCGGATTCTGCTTTAGATCGCACATCATTGATTAACGGACATATTCCCGTCGCTCGTACACTGGCGATTGATCCGCATTAAGCGGAACTTGCCGGTATTTTCCCTGTTGCCGCCAACGTTTGATCATTGAGGTCTGATGGGCTTCACCCCGGCCGAAAGCTGGGTGCTAATGTCGGCCATCCTGGCGGAGCCGTCCTGGCTGCCGCAAACAATAGGTGGCCACGATGCGCGCTCTTCAGAGCTTTGTTGTCTCTCTCATCATGGTGCTCGGCCTGGCCGCTGCCGCGATGGCGCAGGAAAGGCCCTTCGTGCACAAGGGCGTCGCTCGCGACGCCGACCGCTACGAGACCTACATCAAGGAGAACTGGAAGGCGGATGGGCGCAAGAGCGGCGATCTCCGCCTCGCTGCCGAGAAGCTGATGGCGAAGGATCCGCGCGCCGCCTCGCGCCTGTATGCGGATGCCATCGTCGCAGACGCCAAAAGCCCGGAGAGCTGGCTCGGCCTCGCCAAGGCGCTTCTTGCCATTTCCACGGACCCCGACAAGGGCTCCGAGCGCTATGACGTTCCCGTCAACGCCTCGGGCGCTGCCTACCGCGCCTACCAGCTCGCCACCGATCCCGCCCTTAAGGCACGCGCCCTCTCCGTCCTCGGCTCGGCCATGGAGCGCCGGTCGTATTGGCGACCCGCAATCGACTCTTTGAAAGCCAGCCTCGCTCTCGTCGAGGCCGCCGACGTGCGCGACGCTTACGAGCGGCTGCGTGCCGAGCACGGTTTCCGCATGACCGACTACTCCACGGACTCCGACACCGCCGCCCCGCGCGTCTGCGTGCAGTTCTCCGAGAACCTCTCGCGCGGCCAGATCGACTTCGCCAAGTTCGTGGCCATCGATGGCCATGACCCCCAGTCCGTCAACGTCGACGGCAGCCAGCTCTGCATCGAGGGCGTGGTGCACGGCAAGCGCTATGAGCTGCAGGTCCGCGCCGGGTTGCCCTCGGACGTTAACGAGCCGCTGGCGAAGCCCATCACGCTCGCGATCTACGTTCCCGACCGCAAGCCGCTCGTCCATTTCACGGGCAAGAGCTACGTGCTGCCGAGCCGCGGCCAGAACGGCATTCCCCTCGTTGCGATCAACACCAACAAGGTTGCGATCGAGGTCTATCGCATCGGCGACCGCAGCCTCGCCACGGCGCTCGGCAATGGCGATCTCGACCGTCAGCTGCAGGGCTACGAGCTCGAGACGCTGAAGGACCGGACCGGTGCTCTCGTCTACAAGGGCGAGCTCGACGTCCCGAGCAAGCTCAACGAGGAGGTGACGAGCGCCTTCCCGGTGAGCGAGGCCATCGGCGAGCTGAAGCCCGGTGCCTATGCCATGATCGCCAAGCCCGCCGACACCACCACCGACAACTGGCGCGATCTAGCCACCCAGTGGTTCATCGTCTCGGATCTGGGTCTCACCGCCTTCTCCGGCGACGACGGCGTGCACGCCTTCGTGCGCTCGCTCGCCTCCGCCGAGCCGATCGCCAACGCCAGCGTGCGCCTTGTTGCCCGCAACAACGAGATCCTCGCCACCGCCACGACAGACAAGAACGGCTACGTCCGCTTCGAGCCGGGCCAGTCGCGCGGCGAGGGCGGCCAGGCTCCGGCCATTCTCGTCGCCGAGAGCGGCTCCGGCGAATATGCCTTCCTCGATCTCTCGGCCAACGCCTTCGATCTTTCCGACCGCGGCGTGCAGGGCCGCGATGCTCCAGGCCCCCTCGACGGCTATCTCTACACCGAGCGCGGCGTCTACCGGCCGGGCGAGGATGTGAACATCACCGCCATCGTGCGCGACGGCAACGGCGTTGCCGCCACGCTGCCGATGACGCTCATCGTCACCCGTCCCGACGGCGTCGAGTACAACCGCTACACGCTCTCCGACCAGGGCCTCGGCGGCCGCACGCAGCACATCGCGCTCGGCGGCGGCGTTCCGACCGGAACCTGGCGCGCCACGCTCCACGCTGACCCCAAGGCAGACGCCTTGAGTCAGGTGAGCTTCATGGTCGAGGACTACGTCCCCGAGCGGCTCGACCTCACGCTCAAGGAAGGCACCGGCACGCTTGCGCCGAACGAGACCAAGACGGTCGAGGTTGCTGGCCGCTATCTCTACGGGCCCCCCGCAGCCGACCTCGAGGTTGAGGGCGACATCGTGGTCAAGGCCTCGTCCAAGGATCTCGAGGGCTTTGCCGGCTACAGCTTCGGCCAGGCCGAGGAGACGGTGAGCCCCGTGCGCCAGCCGCTCGAGAGCTTGCCCTCGACGGACGCCGACGGCAAGGCGAGCCTCGCCGTCACGCTGCCGGCCGTCACCCAGACCGCGCGCCCGCTCGAGGCCGACGTCGTCGTCCGCCTGCGCGAGAGCGGCGGGCGCACCATTGAGCGCACCATCACGCTGCCCGTGAGCCTCGGTGAGCCGCGTATCGGCATCAAGCCCGGCTTTGAGTCGAGGGATCTTGGCGAGGGCCAGAAGGCGACCTTCGAGACCGTGCTGCTCGATGGCGACGGCAAGCAGGCCGCCGCCAGCCTCGATTGGACGCTCTACCGCCTCGACACCTCGTGGCAATGGTACAGCCGCGACGGCTCGTGGGCCTACGAAAGCCAGACCATTACGCGCAAGGTCGCCACCGGCAAGGTCGACACCACTGCCGAGCACGCCGGCAAGATCGAGGCTGACGTCGAATACGGTCGCTACCGCATCGAGGTGAGCTCCTCCGAGACCTCGGGCACGCTCTCGAGCATCGATTTCAACGCCGGCTGGTACACGAACGACGAGACCGCGGAGAGCCCCGAGATGCTCGACGTGGCGCTCGACAAGGCTTCCTATTCGCCAGGCGAAACCGCGAAGCTGCGCATCGCCTCCAAGCATGGCGGCAAGGCGCTTGTCACCGTGCTGGGAGCAGGCCTCCTCTCCTATCAGGAGGTCGAGCTGCCCAAGGGCGGCGGCGACGTCGACATCAAGGTTGGCAGCGACTGGGGCCCCGGCGCCTACGCCACCGCGCTCGTCTATCGCCCGATGGACGAGGTGGCGAAGCGCATGCCGAGCCGCGCCATCGGCGTCCGCTGGATCGGCGTCGACCAGTCCTCGCGCACGCTCAAGGTGTCGCTCGCCACGGAGGCGCGCATCAAATCCGCAACCACTCTGACGGTGCCCGTGAAGATCGACGGCCTTGCCGCCGGCGAGGAGGCCCGCGTTACTGTCGCCGCGGTCGACGTCGGCATCTTGAACCTCACCCGCTACCAGGTGCCCGCGCCCGAGCTGCACTTCTATCAGCAGCGCAAGCTTGCCCTCGAGCTGCGTGACTACTACGGCCGCCTGATCGACGGCATGCGGGCCGAGCGCGGCACGCTGCGTTCAGGTGGTGACGGCATGGAGGGCATGGGCCTTCAGGGCACCCCGCCAGTCGAGGAGACGGTCGCCTTCTACTCGGGGATCGTCACCGTCGGCGCCGATGGCACCGCCTCGGTGGACTTTGCGCTCCCGAGCTTCAACGGCACCGTCCGCGTCATGGCCGTTGCCTGGTCGAAGGACAAGCTCGGCCACGCGACGAGCGACGTCATCGTCCGCGACAGCCTGGCGCTCACGGCATCCGCGCCGCGCTTCCTGACGCTCGGCGACGAGGCCATCGTGGACCTCTCGCTGCACAACGTCGATGGGCCGGCCGGCAAGTACACGGCCACTCTGGTCGAATCCACTCAAGGTGACACGCAGCTCGCCGAGCAGGCCATCGATCTCCTGCGCGCCGACCGCAAGTCGTACAAGGTGACGGTGAAGCCCACCGATGTCGGCCTGCACACCTACGACGTCCGCGTCGCCGGTCCGGCCGACATCTCGGTCTCGCGCCGCCTCACGCTCGACGTGAAGCCGCCGGCAGGCGATATCAAGCGCACGACAGTTGCCTCGCTCGCGGCCAAGGGCGGCAAGCTCACGCTGTCGAAGGACCTGCTCGCGGGTCTCATCCAGAGCCGCACCAAGGTCAACATCTCCGTCGGGCCGGCGGCCACCATGGACGTGCCCGGCCTCCTGACCTCGCTCGACCGCTATCCGTACGGTTGCGCCGAGCAGACCGTCTCGCGGGCGCTCCCGCTGCTCTATGCCAACCAGGTGGCGGCGCAGATCGGCATCGGCGAGGACAAGGAGCTGAAAGAGCGCGTGCAGGGCGCCATCGCCCGGGTGTTCGAGATGCAGGATAGCTCCGGCGCCTTCGGCGTCTGGGGCCCGGGCAGCGGCGACCTCTGGCTCACAAGCTACGTGGTTGACTTCCTGACGCGTGCCCGGGAGGCCGGCTACGACGTGCGCCAGCTCCCCTTCAACCAGGCCCTCGACCGCCTGCAGAACTTCGCCTTGAACGGCGAGGACTTCAACGACGGCGGCCAGGAGCGGGCCTATGCGCTCTATGTGCTGGCGCGCAACGGTCGCGCACCGGTGGGCGAGCTGCGCTACTACGTGGACACGCGCCTCGATCGCTTTACGACCGCACTCGGCAAGGCCCAGCTCGGCGCGGCGCTCGCCATGGTTGGTGACAAGGAGCGTGCCGAGACGGCCTTCACCGCCGCCCTCGACGACTTCACCAGGATCGACAACAAGATCGCCCGTATCGACTACGGCTCGGACATCCGTGACGGCGCCGCCCTCGTGACCCTCGCGTCCGAGACCGGCATCGCCAAGTCCGAGGCCACGAAGCTCGTCACCGTGGTGGCCAAGGCCTACCTCTCCCGCAACTATACGTCGACCCAGGAGCAGGCGTGGATGCTGCTTGCCGCACATGCGCTCGGCGATCAGGTCAAGGACTTGAAGCTCATCGCCAACGGAGCGCCCGTCAACGGCTCGATCGTTCGCTCGCTCACGGCCGAGGACCTCGAGAAGGGCGTCACCATCTTGAACGACGGCGCCGCGTCGACCGATGCCGTCGTCTCGGTCATCGGCGCCTCGCTCACGCCCGAGCCCGCCGTCTCCAACAAGGGCTTCAAGATCGAGCGCAGCTACTACACGCTCGACGGCAAGCCCGTGGATCTCGCGAGTGCGTCGGGCGGCGCTAGCGAGCTCAAGCAGAACGACCGTCTGGTCGCCGTCTTGAAGATCGAGAGCGACGAGGAGTACGGCCGCGTGCTGCTGGTCGACCACCTTCCGGCCGGCCTCGAGATCGAGAACCCGCGCCTAGTCGACAGCGGCGACATCAAGACTCTCGACTGGCTGAAGTCCACGCTGCAACCGGAGCACACGGAGTTCCGCGACGATCGCTTCGTCGCCGCCTTCAATCTCTGGAACCGGTCCTCCTCCTCGTCGTCGAGCGAGGAGAGCAGCGACAGCTCGAGCTCGGAAAGCGGCACAGCGGAGGAGCCGACCAAGACCGTGGCCTCGAGCACGGCCAAAGCCAGCGCCACCGTGGCCTACATCGTGCGCGCCGTGACGCCCGGCACCTTCGTTCATCCGGCTGCGACGGTCGAGGACATGTATCGTCCGGAGCGCTATGCGCGCTCTGGGGCCGGCACGCTCACCGTGGCGGCCGAGACGAAGAACAAGCAATAGGGAGCGGGCATGCGTTTCTCGCTCCCCACGAAACGGCGCGCCGTAGAGGAGGCCTCCTCCGCAACCCCCACGCCCCCCCAGCGATGGAGGAAGCCACTCCCACGCCCTCTACGGCTCGCCGCCTTTCTCGCAAGCGCCGCCCTGCTCGCCCTCGTGGTCGGGCGGGGCGCGCTCCTTGTGGCCGAGCGCGAGATCGGCCCTCTGCCGCTCGAAGCCGCCAACGACACGTCCGTTACCGTGCTCGACCGCGAGAACCGTCTTCTGCGCGCCTTCACCACGCCGGATGGCCGCTGGCGCTTGCCGCTCGACGTCTCCGAGGTGGATCCGCGCTATCTCGCCATCCTGATGGCCTTCGAGGACAAGCGCTTCTACGATCACGGCGGCGTCGACTACCTCGCCTTCGTCCGCGCCGGCTACCTGCTCGCGCGCCATGGCCGCATCCTGTCCGGCGGCTCGACGCTGACCATGCAGGTCGCGCGACTGCTCGAGGGCAAGCACGATCGCACTGGCATGGGAAAGCTGCGCCAGATGGCCCGCGCACTGCAGCTCGAGGAGCAGCTCTCCAAGAACGAGATCCTCCGCCTCTACCTTCGCCTCGCACCCTTCGGCGGCAACATCGAGGGCGTGCGCGCGGCTTCTCTGGCCTACTTCGGCAAGGAGCCGAAGCATCTTTCCGCTGGCGAGGCGGCCCTACTGGTCGCGCTGCCGCAGTCACCTGAAGGTCGCCGCCCCGACCGTCACGGCGAGGCCGCGCGCCGTGCGCGCAACCGCGTGCTAGACCGCGCCGTCGAGGCTGGCGTGCTCAACAAGGCCGAGGCAGAGCGCGCCAAAGGCGAGCGCATTCCCGAGGCGCGCCTAGAGTTCCTGAAGCTCGCTCCGCATCTGGCCGAATCCGAGCTTGCGGCCAATCCCGGCAAGCTGGTGCATCATCTCACGCTCGACCGGGACATCCAGATCGCAATGGAGAGGCTCGCCGTCGAGCAGACGAAGCTTGCCGGGCCCAAGCTCTCAGCCGCCATCATGGTCGTCGACCACACGACAGGCGAGGTGCTGGCCCACGTCGGCTCCGCCGGCTACCTCGACAGCGAACGCGGCGGCGCCATCGACATGACGGACGCCGTCCGCTCGCCGGGCTCCACGCTGAAGCCTTTCATCTATGGCCTCGCCTTCGAGGGCGGCCTCGCCCATCCCGAGACGCTGATCGAGGACCGCCCTACCCGCTTCGGCACCTACACGCCCGAGAACTTCGACGAGGACTTCCACGGCACTGTCACCATCCGCGAGGCGCTTGGCAACTCGCTCAACGTTCCGGCGGTGAAGGTGCTGTCCGCTGTCGGCCCCGGCCGCCTCATGGGCCGCTTCCGGCGCGTCGGTATCACGCCGCAGCTGCCGAAGGAGGCGCAGCCATCGCTTGCCATCGCCTTGGGCGGCGTTGGCATGACCGTGAAAGACGTGATCACGCTCTACGGCGCCCTCGCGCGCGGCGGCGAGCCGATGACCCTGCGGTGGGATCGCGACGCGAAGGCCGCCGCTGCCAAGCCAGACCCGCGCCGCCGCCTTCTTTCTCCGGTAGCCGCCTGGTACGTCACCGACATCCTGAAGGATGCTCCTCCGCCTCCGAACGTCAAAGGCGGTGCTATCGCCTACAAGACAGGCACCTCCTACGGCTATCGCGATGCCTGGGCCGTGGGCTACGACGGCAAGCACGTCGTGGCCGTCTGGGTCGGCCGACCTGACGGCGCCTCGACGCCGGGTCTCATGGGCCGCCTCAACGCCGCGCCGATCCTGTTCGACGCCTTCGCACGCATTTCGGCGCGCCCGGTGCCCTTCCGCCTCGCCCCCGCAGGCGTCGTCAAGGCCACGGGCTCGAGCTTGCCGCCGCCCTTGAAGCGCTTCCGTGAGGCCGGCGAGGAGATCGCCGCCAAAGTCGGTCCATTCCTCACTCCGCCGGTGCTCATCTCTTTCCCGCCCGACCGCTCCGAGCTCGACGTCGACGAGCGCGAGGCCGAGCCGCTGATCATCAAGGCCGAGGGCGGCGCTTTGCCGCTCACGTGGCTGATCGACGGCACCCCGGTGCAGTCCGACCCCAACAAGCGCGACATCGAATGGCAGCCCGACGGTCGCGGCTTCGCCAAGCTCACCGTTATCGATGCCAAGGGCAGCGTCGATCGTGTGACGGTGCGGCTGCGCTGACCCGCAACAGGAGAATTTCCGACAGCAGCCGGGTAGCGGAGAGGCCGTCCGCACGCTAGAGCATGAGCGTATCCACGGAGTGCGACGCGTTCTACTCCCCCCTCGGCAGAGAGGGGCCAAGGGGCGGGGATGCTAGAAAACCTAGACGTTGAGCCGCGAGCACGAGGACCAATGATGCGAGTTTCCCGGCACGTAGCGAACGCACTATTCGGCCTATTGGTTGTGCTTTGCCTCGGCGTCTCCGCCGCGGCCGGCGACGAGAAGCTCGCCGAGCTGCCTGCGCTCGCCGCCAACATCAACGAGACGTCCGTCTCCGGCATCTCCTCCGGCGCCTACATGGCCGGCCAGTTCGAGATCGCCCATTCGAGCATCGTCGCGGGAGCGGCAATCATCGCCGGCGGACCTTACGGCTGCGCGGAAAGTGTGTTCGCCGACATGATGTGGGGACCGGGCGCTGCTTTCCTCAACATGTCGAAGGCCATCAACGGCTGCATGCTGAACGCGCTCGCCATCTGGGGCGTGCCGAATCCGGAGCTCCTGGCCGAGAAGACCAAAGAGCTCGCCGACGACGGGCGCATCGATCCGCTGGACGGCCTCAAGAACGACCGTGTCTATCTCTTCTCCGGCTCCAACGACCACACCGTCGTCCCGGCCATCGTCGCGTCCGCCGTCGAGTACTACAAGCTCCTCGGGCTTTCGGGCGAGCGCATCGAGTACGTCACCAATCTACCGGCCGGTCACGCTTTCGTCACCGAGGGAGAGGGTCTCTCATGTGAGAGCACGGGCAAGCCCTACGTGGTCGATTGCGACTACGATCAGGCCGGCGCGGTCTTGAAGCACATCTATGGGGACCTCACGCCCCGCGCGCCGGCCGCCTCGGGCACCTTCCTAGCCTTCGACCAGAAGCCGTTCTTCGGCGACTTCAACGTGCACGGCATGGCCGACGACGGAGTAGCCTACATTCCAGCCTCCTGCGCGGCGCGCGCCAGCTGCCGTGTGCATATCGCCTTCCATGGCTGCGCCCAGAACGAGACCGCGGCCGGCGACGCCTTCATCAAGGAATCGGGCTTCGCGAGGTGGGCCGATACCAACGATCTGATCGTGCTCTTTCCTCAGGTGACCGCCACGCCCCTGAACCCGCAGGGCTGCTGGGACTGGTGGGGCTACACGGGCCGCGACTACCTCACCCGCGACGCCCCCCAGATCACCATCGTCTACCGCATGCTGGAGCGCCTCGCCCGCCCCCGCTCCTAACGGAGATATGTTGAGCCCCGGTCCCCTTTCCGATACTTGGATTCTGGACCACGGCCGGCACGACGGGAAAAACATGGAACTTGCCACGGGCGTCCGCAGGGCGCCGGTAACTACGGGGGCTTTCGCGAATGCCCCTTCCGGGCACGCGTTCGATATCGCATCGGCTCTCTTTGCCGCAGCCACGCTGATCGCCGTCGCCGGCACGAGCCTGCTCCACCGCGACGCCGAGCGCTCTGACGGTGCGGCGCCATCGTCCCCCGGCGAGCCAGCGAGCGACACATCTCTCGACCAGGCGGAATGGATGTTCGCCGGCTACGCGGGCGCACCCTTCACCTATGCGAGCGACGTCTCGATCCGGAACGCCGGCAGCGGCGACGACTTCACCGTCAAGGACGTGACCTGGGACGGCAAGCCCTTCGAGAACCCGATCTACTACGGCGCCCGCGTCGTTCGCTGGCTGCAGGGCGGCGCCATCGGCACCATGCTCGATTTCACGCACTCGAAGACCATCGCCGACCGCACCAGGGAAGCCGCTTTCACGGGCACGCTGGCCGGTAAGCCGGCGCCCGAGCGCGCTAAGCTCGGCGACATCTTCCGCAAGCTCGAGGCGAGTCACGGCCACAACATGCTGACGCTCAACGGCCTGCTGCGCCTGCCGGGCCTGGGTTTCCGCCTCCACCCCTATGTGGGTCTCGGCGCCGGCGTCGCGCTCCCCCATTCGGAGGTGCAGATGGCCGGCAAGGAGAGCCGCACCTACGAGTACCAGTTCACCGGCCCCGTGGCGCAGGGGCTCGTCGGCATCGAGCTGCGCATGGCGCAGGTCTCCTACTTCTTCGAGTACAAGTTCACCTTTGCGCGTTACGAGATGCCGCTTTCTGAGCGCGATGGGAGCTGGCTCCCGCTCGACCTCTCGCGTCAGATCGCGCGCTGGTGGAGCGGCGAGGAGCCACCCGCCGGCTTCCTCACGACCGACCTCGCCAGCCACCAGGCCATCGCCGGCATCGGGCTCCGCCGCCCGATTGCGGCACCCTGAGCACGCAGGGCGGGCCAGGAAAAAGATGGCTCCGTTGCACGCTCAGATAAGAAATCAGAACCGCCGCAGCAAGCGCTCGAGGTAGTCGAGCTCGGTCGGGCCGCGGGTGGCCTCGCCGAGGCGGCGGCGCAGCTCCTCGAGGATCTCTCGCGCGCGCTGGACGTCGATCTGATCCGGCACCTTGACCGACGTGCCGAGATCGGGCCCCTGCGAGCGCTGAGGGCGCCCGAGCGGATCGCGCGGCGTGTCTCCGGACTGACCGTAGCGCTGCGGCATGTTCCGCATCATCTCCTGCGCCATCGACTGCGCGCCCTGGCGCATCTGATCGAGGGCACGGCCCTGCTGCTCGGTCGCCTCCTCGAGGTCGCCCTGCTCGAGCGCGTCCTCGGCGGCGCCCATGGCCTCCTCGGCATCCTTGAGCTGCTGGCTTGGATTGCCGCCCTTCTGGCGCATATCCCGCTGCAGCTTGCCGAGGCGGTCGCGGAGCTCGCGCTGGCGCTGCGATAGCCCTGCGCGGCCCTGGTTGTTGCCCTGACCGAGCTGATCGCCCTGCCCCTGCTGACCGCGTCCGCCGCCCTGCTGGCCGCGCTGCGAGCGCCCGGGCGTGCTCTCGCCCTGGCCTTCCGGACCGCCGCCTCTGCCTTCCTTGCCCTCGGCACCCATGCCCTTCATGCCGGGCGGCGGTTTCTGCTTCTCTCCACCCTGTTGACCGCCGTCCTCCTCTCCGCCGTCACGGCGCTCGTTGAACGTCTCGTCCATGAGCTTCTGCTGGTCGCCGACCATGTCGCCCAGCTCTTCCATCATCTGCATCATCTCTTGGTTGCGCTTGGCCTGCTCCTGGTCCATGCGGCCGGACTGCAAGCGCTCCATGAGGTCTTGCATCTCAGAGAGCATCTGCTGGGCCTGCTCACGCGAGCCGTTCTTGGCCATGTCCTCGAGATTGCGCATCATCCGCTCGAGATCCTCCTGCCCGAGCATTTGCTGATCAGGGTTCTGCCCTTCCTGCGGCTGGCTGCCGTCGTTCTGTTGGGCAAGCTGCTTCATGAACTCGTTGAGCGCCTGCTTCAGCTCCTGCATCAGCTGCTTGATCTCCTCGTCGGAGGCTCCGTTCTCCAGAGCCTTCGCGAGCTTGTCCTGCGCCTCCTTGAGCGCGCGCTCCGCGTCAGACAGGGTGCCGTCCTCGATCCGCAGCGCGATCTGCCAGAGCTGATCGATGACGCTCTTCATGCCGGCGCGCGTGCGGTCGTTCTCAAGCCGGTGGTAGACGGTGCGCAGCCCGAGGTAGACGCGCAGATCGTCGATGAAGCCGTCGGGCTCGAGCGTCAGCGCATCGAGCGCCGTCATGACGCGCAGCCGGTAGCGCGTATCCTCGAGCAGCTTCTTCCTCTGCTCGACCACGGCACGTGCCAACGGCTTCGTGAACTTGCGCTCCGGCAGGATCATCTCGAAGCCGGCGCTGCGGCCGATCTGCCCGGCGACGTCCTTCGCCTCGAGCGTCATGATCACTTTGCGTCCCGCCCAGGGATGCGAGGCGAGCTCGAAATACGTGTGGGCCTCGGCCGAGGTAGCGCCAGGTTTTGGCAGACGCAGCTCGAGCACCGGCGGACGCATCAGCGGCGGGCGCGGACCCTTGAGCGGCGGCGGCTTAGCCCAGTCCCGGGCGGTCTTGATCGGGGGCTCTTTCTGCTTCTCGAGCTTGGCGTTCGCAGAGGCGACGCCATAGTCGTCCTCGACCTTGTAGGTGAGCTTGAGCGAGCCGCGCGGCGTGAGCTCGGGCGGGCGCGACAGCGAGATCTTGGGCAACGCGTCGGGCGTGACGATGATGGTCCAGCTCGCAAGCTCCGCACCGCCGGCGAGGACGCGGACGGTGGCAGAGCGCTTCATCTCGGTGCGCACCTCCTGCAGGTCGCGCGCGTCCTTCTCCTCCTTGGCCTCGATGCGCTCGGCCGACGGCTTTGCCTCCGCACCCTGAGCGACCTTGGGCGTGATCTCGATTGCGAGCGGCGCGCCGCCCATGCCGCCGGCACGCACGATGAGCAGGCTCTTTATGGGCACCTCGTGACCCGCGGCCTTGGCATCGAGCGCCTCGGGCGAGTCGGGGGCGTTCTTGGCGGCGGCCGCGCCGTCGGCCAGCATCACCGGCGGCTTGCCGGTGTAGGTCGGCGGCGTCAGCCAGGCGTCGAGCCGTGCCTCGTTGAGTGCAGCTCCAGAGCTGAAGGTGAAGGCGGATGCGACGCGTTCTGTCGCCACATTACCAAGCAGCCCGGTGAGACCGGCAAGCCCGATCAGCAGCAGAGCGCGGACCGCCAGCGGATCGAAGCGGTCGGTGCGCGGGTGAGGCGAGCCAGGCCTGAGCTTTGCGAGAAGCGCGGCCATGCGCGCCCGGTGCGCCAGCCAGATCGCGCGCGTCTCCGGAGTGGCCGAGGGCTGGGACAGCGTGTCCTCATAGGAGCTCGCCGGCCTGTGCGGCACACCCGAGGCGCGCTCCATGCGCCGGATTGCGTCCTCCCGCGAGGGCCAGGTGACGCGCGCCATGGTGAGAACGGTGACGAAAATTGCGCCGCCAAAGACCGCAAGCAGGATCGCATGAGCAGCGGTTGGAAGCAGCGGCCAAAGACCGGCATAGGAGACGAGCAGAAAGGCCGCGACGACGGCGAGCACCATCCACAGCTTGATCCAGAGCTGCTCGAAAACGTCTGCCAGCCGCGCCCGCAGCACCTTGCGCTCGAAGGCGCGGTCTGCCGCCCGGGTCCTCGTGTCGGTCTCCATGGCGGAAAACCTAGCATGACCGAATGCGGCGAAGAATTACAAACCGCTAACGTTCCGCCTCCGTTCCAAGCCCCGAAACGGCCGCGATCCCCGACGTAACCGGGACGCTCACTGGCCTTCGAGCCAGGGGGGAAGGCGGTCCAGCGAGATGAGGTCCGTGAGGCTCGGGCGCGGGCGCACCACGGCGTAGGCCTCGCCATTGACGAGCACCTCCGGCACCAGCGGCCGCGTATTGTAGGTCGACGACATCACCGCGCCGTAGGCCCCGGCCGTCATGACGGCCAAAAGGTCGCCCGCCTCGAAGGGCGGCAGCATGCGGTCCTGCGCCAGGTAGTCGCCGGTCTCGCACACCGGGCCCACGATGTCCTGCAGCGCGGGTGGCATCGCGCTTCGCTCCTCGCCGACCGGCCAGACCTCGTGATAGGCCTCGTAGAGCGTCGGGCGAATGAGATCGTTCATGGCGCCGTCGACGATGGTGAAGCGTTTCGCCGCGCCCTCTTTCACATAGAGCACGCGTGCCACCAGGACTCCCGCATTGCCGGTGATCATGCGACCGGGCTCGAGGTAGATCCTGGCCCCGAGGTCCCCCAGCGCCGCCTTGACCACGGCCGCGTACTCGTCCGGATGAGGGGGCACGTCGTTGGAGCCGCGATACGGCACGCCGAGCCCGCCGCCGATGTCGAGGTGGCGGATGTCGTGCCCCTCGCGCCGAAGCTCGAGCGCGAGGTCGCGCATCAGCCGGAAAGCGTCGCGAAACGGCGCCAGATCCGTGATCTGGCTGCCGATGTGCATGTGGATGCCCGACAGCATGAGCCCGGGGAGCCGGCGGGCCTCCGCGTAGAGGTCCACCGCCTTGAGGTAGGGGATGCCGAACTTGTTCTCATACTTGCCGGTCGAGATCTTGGCGTGCGTCTTGGCATCGACGTCCGGATTGACGCGGATCGCGACGCGCGCGTGCAGGCCAAGGCTGGTCGCCACCTCGGACAGCGCCGCGAGTTCGGGCTCGCTCTCGACGTTGAAGCTCTGGATACCCTCTCGGAGCGCACGGGCCATTTCCTCGCGCGTCTTGCCGACGCCGGCGAAGATGATGCGCTCGGCGGGCACACCCGCAGCCCGTGCGCGGGCGAGCTCGCCCTCCGACACGACATCCATGCCGGCTCCGAGCCGCGCCATGGTCGCGAGCACGGCCTGGTTTGAGTTGGCCTTGACCGCGTAGCAGATGACGGCGTCCTGACCCTTGAACGCCTCCGTGAGCACACGGTAGTGGCGCTCGAGCGTAGCGGTCGAATAACAGTAGAAGGGCGTGCCGACCTCGGCCGCGATGCGGGCGAGGCTCACGCCCTCGGCGTGCAGCACGCCGCCCTTGTAGCTGAAATGGTGCATGGAAGCGGGAATCGGGCCGGAGGGTGCGAGCTTTTGACCATGATCGCCTCGAACCCTATCGGTCCGAGGCGGTTCTCGTAGGTCTCACGACGAACGCGGCGATGCTTACCGGGATATGCCGGGCCGCGCTAGGGCCCCTACCGCAGCAGACCGTCGAGAATGAAGCCCTTGTGCGGCTTGCCGGTCGCACCTTCTGCCTTACCCTGCCCGGACTGGGCATCGGCGGTGGGGTCGTTCTTGGCCTCGGGCGGCGTCTCGAGCGAGCCGCGCACGCCGCAGCCGCCCAGCAGCAATGCCAGTGCGGACGCCGCAACAAAGGCTTGAACCCAACGCGTCATCACGATCCCTTTGCCCCCGGTGCGAGAGACTTCGAACGCCTCGCGGACTTAACCACCGGCCTGTGACCGAATGTTAGCGCCCGGCGGCCTCTTTTTCCAAGCGCCGGACCCAGGACCTCGCCATTTTCGCGACGTTCTGTGGCGAAGTTCCCCCATAGCTCTTCCGGGACTTTACGGAGTTCTCGACTGAAAGAACAGAGTAAACATCGTTCGATATCCGCGGCTCGATGGCCTGCATCACCGCAAGCGGGATCTTTTCGAGCTCGATCTCCTGCTCCTCGGCGGCCTTTACGATCGCCCCGGTGACGTGGTGGGCGTCGCGGAACGGCATCTTGAGCTCCCGCACCAGCCAGTCCGCGAGGTCTGTGGCCGTAGAGTATCCGCGCCCGGCTGCCGCCCGCATCACCGATTTGACGGGCTCGAGGTCGGCGACCATGCCGGACATGGCGGCGAGGCCGAGCCTGAGCGAGGCCAGGGCGTCGAAGGTCGCCTCCTTGTCCTCCTGCATGTCCTTCGAGTAGGCGAGCGGCAGCCCCTTCATGATGATGAGAAGATTATGGAAAGCGGCGGTGATGCGCCCCACCTTGGCGCGCACAAGCTCAGCCGCGTCGGGATTGCGCTTTTGCGGCATGATCGACGAGCCGGTCGTGAACCGATCCGTGAGCCGGATGAATCCGAACTGCGGCGTCATCCAGATCACGATCTCCTCGGCGAACCGGGACAGGTGCATGGCCGTGATCGAGGCCGCGGCCAGCACCTCGAGCGCGAAATCCCGGTCGGCGACGCCGTCAAGCGAATTGGCCATGGGCCGGTCGAAGCCCAGCTCCTCGGCCGTCTTCTCCCGATCGATGGGAAACGAGGTCCCGGCCAGCGCCGCCGAGCCGAGCGGGCATTCGTTGAGGCGGCGGCGCGCATCGATGAAGCGGCCGCGGTCGCGCCCGAGCATCTCGACGTAGGCCAGGAGATGATGGCCGAACGTTACGGGCTGCGCGGGCTGCAGATGCGTGAAGCCCGGCATCACGGTGGCCGCATGCACCTCGGCCTTGCGCGCGAGCGAAAGTTGCAGGTCACCGATCGCATTGATGATGGTGTCGGCGGCATCCCGCACGAACAGGCGAAAATCCGTTGCCACCTGGTCGTTGCGAGACCGCGCCGTATGCAGCCGGCCGGCCGCCGGACCGATCAGGTCCTTCAGCCGGCTCTCGACGTTCATGTGCACGTCCTCGAGGGCTCGTGAGAAGGTGAACGAGCCGCTCGCGATCTCGGCGGCCACCTGGTCGAGCCCGCGCAGGATCTCCCGCGCGTCCGATTTGGTGATGATGCCGCAATCCGCGAGCATGGCCGCATGGGCCTTCGACCCGCGGATGTCCTGGGGTGCCAGAGCCTTGTCGAATGACACGGAGGCATTTATCTCCTCCATGATCTCGGCGGGCGAGGCAGCGAACCGGCCACCCCACATCTTATTGGCGCTTTTCTCGGTCACGGGATGGGCCCTCCGGGAGACCCAGGCATACGGGAAGGGACGATGAAAGACGGTAACCACACCGCGAGGACCAGCCCTGCGACCGTGATCGCGACGGCCGCGATCGCGGCGATTGTCGGCTTTGCCGCGGTATACGGCACGCTAGGCTTCAATGACAACAAGAGCCTGACACAAGGCGGCGAGGCCGCGCCTGCTCCCTCCGATGGGACCCGCCCGCGCGCCAAGGGCCTGCCGACCTTCGTCTTCAAGCAGACCCCGGAGGCGCTGGCAGACGTGACTTTCGTCGACGCCACGGGCGCCGGGCGCTCGCTCAAGGATTTCCGGGGAAAGACGGTGCTCCTGAACCTCTGGGCCACGTGGTGCGCGCCCTGCCGTGAGGAGATGCCGTCCCTCGACCGGCTCGAGAAGGAGCTCGGGTCGGACACTTTCCAGGTCGTGGCCCTGGCAGTGGACCGCAGCGGCGTGGACGCCGCCCGCAAGTTCCTGGACGGGATCAAGGTCGAGAATTTGAAGGTGTTCGCCGACCCGACCACGAAAAGCGGCTCGGCTCTGAAGGTCGTGGGCATGCCGACCACGATCCTGATCGACAAGGAAGGCCGCGAGATCGGCCGCCTGCCCGGCCCCGCCGAATGGGACTCGGCGAATGCGAAACAGCTTGTTCGAGAGGCCATAGCCGGGACGGCTGCCGGCCATTGATCCGGCGTTACGGCCAGCGACCGCCGGTTTCAGCCCGCAAGCAGCTGCAGCACCGGTTGCGGTATGCTATTGGGTTGCATAGCCGCCGCAGCTTCTGCCCGCATTGCTGCTTCCACGGCGTTCACAGCCATATCGGTAGCGAAATCCGTATCGCCGGGCACATGCTTATCCGCATCCAAAAGGTTCGAGTCCGATACGTTCATTTCAGCGATCATTACTTGCAGGCTTTTCAGACCGCTCGCCGGTGCCTGCGAGATGCGCGGAAGCTGTCGTGTCTGCGCCAACCCATTGCCCGCTTGAGTGGCCGTTCCTGCGGCTAGGCCTTGAACGATAGGCGAACTTGGCAGCGCATCGATCAGCATGTTCCATCCTCCCCGAAGGGAGCCACTTTGACATGCGGAGATTAAGTGGCCCGATCTGGAAACGATCGCATTTTATAGGTCGCTGGCGAAGCCTCCGCCGGCATGATCAAAAAACCCGTCGTGAACACCTGCCCGGCCAGCCGGCGCGGACTGCCCGCACGCCAACGCCCGGGACCCAGGCCGCTCCGAAGAAATAGCGGATAGGACTGACGAATAGCCGCCCTATCCCCAGCTCGCTTACGGCTGTTCGCTAGATGAATTGCATCACCGCCGACGCGACGAAGAGTGCCGCCGCCACAGCGACCAGGATCCCGGCCATGCGCTGGTTGCGTTCCATCTGGCGGGCGCGCAGCTCCCAGCCGGCGAGCTCGGCGAGCTTCTGGTCGATCTGCACGATCGACTTGAAGGCCGTGCCGTTGTAGGCCGCGCGCGGCCCCTCGATGGTCTCGAGGCGACCCTTGGCATCCTTGAGGCAGCGCGCCATCTCGTCGACCTTGTATTCTCGCGAGTTGCGCAAGCTCTCGGCCAGCGCCTGGAAGCGGCTGGTCTGCTGGGCGTGCTCGATGAGCTCGCCGACCTGCTTGTTGAGAGAGTCCTCGCGGCGCTCGAGCCGCTCCACCTTGGCCGTAAGCCGGTCGATCAGCACCGCCGTCTCGGCGATGTAGCTGTCACGACCGATCCAAGGACCGGCCGTCACGATATTGGGGCTCTTGGCCCCCAAGTCCTGAGAACCCATCACGCCGACCTCCTACGCATTACCAGGGCGCGCACGCTGGCCCGCATCGGAAGGGTGGGTGCAGGCCCTTCGATAAAATTAGAGCAATGGCGTTAACGTCAGGTTTGTGGCGATGGCGGGTTTGACACTCCTCGCCCGGGACGGTCCCGGCATTGACAGCCCCCGCGCGGGCGGCCAAAACCCGCGCCATCACTTCGACGAGGATGAACCGGCACATGGCCACGAGCGACCTAGAGAACACCATCGACACCGCCTGGGAGAGCCGCGACGGCGTGAGCGCCGCCACCAAGGGCCCGGTCCGCGAGGCCGTCGAGACCGCCCTCGGCCTCCTCGACAAGGGCGAGGCCCGCGTCGCCGAGAAGAGGAATGGCGCGTGGGTCGTCAACCAATGGCTGAAGAAAGCCGTTCTCCTGTCGTTCCGCTTGAACGACATGGGCCTCATCCCCGGTGGCCCGGCAGGCTCCTTCTACTGGGACAAGGTGCCGCCCAAGTTCCAGGGCTGGACGGAGGAGGACTTCAAGAAGGGCGGCTTCCGCGTGCTGCCGGGCGCAATCGTGCGCCGCTCGGCCTATATCGCCCCCGGCGCCGTGCTGCTGCCCTCGTTCGTCAACCTCGGCGCCTACGTCGACAGCGGCACCATGGTCGACACCTGGGCAACCGTCGGCTCCTGCGCTCAGATCGGCAAGAACTGCCATCTCTCGGGCGGCGCCGGAATCGGCGGCGTCTTGGAGCCGCTGCAGGCCGGCCCTGTGATCATCGAGGACAACTGCTTCGTAGGCGCGCGCGCCGAGGTGGCGGAAGGCGTCGTCGTCGGCGAGGGCTCGGTGCTGTCCATGGGCGTCTACCTGGGCGCCTCCACCACCATCATCGACCGCGCCACCGGCGAGAAGTTCTTCGGTAAGGTTCCGCCGTATTCGGTCGTCGTATCGGGCACGATGCCGGGGAAGCCCCTGCCGAACGGCGAGCCGGGCCCGAACCTCTACTGCGCGGTCATCGTCAAGCGCGTCGACGAGAAGACCCGCTCCAAGACCTCGATCAACGAGCTTTTGCGAGACTAGGCGCGCGGGCGCCATTTGCCCGCCGCACAATTGGTGCGATAAGTGCCGGTCTTGGACCTCCCGCCCCGGCGACCGCATGTATCGACGTCTCAATCCCGAACATATCATCGCCACGCTCGAGACTCTCACGCGGCGCATCAGCGAGCGCTTTCCCCATTCCGGGCTTGCCAAGGTCAGCGCCGACCTGACAAGCATCGCTGAGCAAACCTCCGAGCGGGTCGATCGCATCGCGCGCCCCTACCTCGGCTTGCGCTTCCTGCTCGCCGTGCTGCTCTTGGGCTCCGTCTCTCTCATCGTCTGGCTGGTAAGGACGGCCCAGGTCTGGGCCCTCAATGTCAGCGCCTCGACCGAGATCTCGGAGGTGGTGCAAGGCATCGACGCAGGCGTAAGCGTTTTGATCGTCCTCGGCGCCACCGCGCTCTATCTCACATCGCTTGAAAGCCGTTGGCGCCGCGATCAGGCACTCAAGGCGCTGCACGACTTCCGCTCCATCGTGCACGTCATCGACATGCACCAGTTGACGAAGGACCCCTCCGCGTTCGGCGCGCCGCGCACGTCTTCCTCTCCCGAGCGTCCGATGACCGTCTATCAACTGCTGCGCTATCTCGGCTATTGCTCGGAGCTGCTGTCGCTCGCCACCAAGGTGGCTGCGCTTTACGCCGACAAGCTGCGCGATCCGGTCATCATCGAGGCCGTAGGCGATATCGAGCGCCTCACCGCCAACCTCAGCCAGAAGATCTGGCAGAAGATCGAGCTTGTGCAGAATCGCATGCCGCAGCGCCCGGCGAGCGACGAGCTGGGCCCCAAGGCGCACTCATGACCGTCGATCCCACGAACCCCGTCGAGCTGACGCAGGCGCTCGTGCGTTGCGAGAGCGTGACGCCGGCCGAAGGCGGCGCGATATCGCTGCTCGGGCGCACGCTCGCGCTGGCCGGCTTCACCTGCCACCGCATGACGTTTCAGGAGCCAGGCACGCCGGACGTCCAGAACTTCTATGCGCGGATCGGCACCGGCACGCCGCACCTCTGCTTTGCAGGACACACCGACGTCGTGCCCGCGGGCAACATCGCGGCCTGGACCATGCCGCCGTTCTCGGGCGAGATCCGCGACGGCCTCCTCTACGGCCGCGGGGCCGTCGATATGAAGGGCGGCATTGCCTGCTTCGCGGCGGCCGCGATCCGCTACCTGAAGGCCAATGGCCGGCCCCGCGGATCGATCTCGCTCCTGATCACCGGCGACGAGGAAGGCCCCTCGATCAACGGCACCGCGAAGCTGCTCTCTTGGCTCAAGGCGCGCGGCGAGAGTCTCGACGCCTGCATCGTCGGCGAGCCCTCGAACCCGGAAGCCTTGGGGGACGAGATCAAGATCGGCCGGCGCGGATCGCTCACCGCCGAGATCGTCGTGCACGGCCGCCAGGGACACTCCGCCTATCCCGCAAAGGCCGACAATCCTATCCCCAAGCTCGTCCGCATCCTCGACCGCCTGTCGTCGATCGAGATCGACGGCGGCTCGCGCAATTTCGAGCCCTCGAACTTGCAGGTGACGGTGATCTCGGTGCCGAATACGGCGGCCAACGTCATCCCCGCCGAGGCGCGCGCCACGATCAACGTTCGCTACAACGACACGTGGCGGCGGCCGACCATCGAGGCCTGGGTGCGCGAGCAGTGCGCGGCCGCCGCAGCGACCATCGGCGCGAGCTACGAGATCACCTTCGCCGGTACCGGCGACGTATTCCTGACTGAGCCCGGCCCGCTCGTGGACACGCTTATCGCAGCCATCAAGGCCGAGACGGGCCGCACCCCTGCTCTTACCACCGGCGGCGGCACGTCCGACGCGCGCTTCATCAAGGACGCCTGCCCGGTGGTGGAGTTCGGCCTCGTCAACAAGACCATCCACGCCGTCGACGAGCACGTTTCGATCGCCGACCTCGAGAAGCTCACCGCCATCTACGAGCGCTTCCTCGCCGGCTTTTTCGCCGGCGCGGCGTGATCGATTGCGCGTTACGCGCTGCGCACACTTTGACACCAAGCAAGTTTCGTCGCGGCTTCCTCCCCACTCGAGGGGGAGGAAGAGCTACGCGAACGTCAGCTGCGTGCCACCCGAGGCCTCGATGACTTGGCCGGTCACCCAACGGCCATCGAGGCCCGACAGGAAGCCCACCACGTCGGCGATGTCCTCGGGCTGCCCGATGCGCTTTAAGGACTGCTTGCTCTTGACGAACTCGATGGCCGCCGGATCGCGCGAGAACGCGGCCGACATGTCCGTCTCGATCACGCCAGGCGCAACGGCGTTGACGGTGATCGAGCGCGCGCCGAGCACGGGTGCGAGCACCTTGGTCAGGTTGTCGATCGGTGCCTTGAGGATCGAGTAGGCGGTCGCGTCCGGGATGGGCGTGCGCACGACGCCGCTCGAGATGTTGATGATGCGCCCGCCGTCGTTGAGCCGCTTCGCCGCCTCCTGAGTGGCGAAGAACACCGACCTCACGTTCACCGCATAGATCTCGTCCAGCACGGACTCGCTCGTGGTCTCGAAGTTGACCATGGGCGCCACTGCGGCGTTGTTGATCAGGATGTCGAACGCAACGCTGCCGGTGCGGGCCTTGAGCTCCTCGTCGAGCAGGGTGAAGAGCGCCTTCACCCCGCCCCTGGCCGCGAGATCGGCGCCGATGGCGAACGCCGAGCCGCCGGCTGCAGTGATCGCCGAGACGGTCTCGGTCGCGGCAGCCTGGTTCTTTCCGTAGTGAACCGCAACCAGCGCGCCGTCGGCCGCCAGGCGCTCGGCGATGGCGCGGCCGATGCCGCGGCTGGCGCCCGTGACGAGCGCGATCTTGCCTTCGTGGGAACGTGCCATTGGCAGTGTCTCCGTCTGTCGGAATGAGGATGAGAGCGTGCGAGAAACTAGATCGTGAGCGCCATGCCGCCCGAGACGTAGACCGTCTGGCCGGTGACCCAGCGCGACTCCTCGCCGGCGAGGAAGCCCACAACATCCGCGACGTCGCGCGGCTGGCCGATGCGCTTCAGTGCCTGCTGGCTCTTCAAGTGCTCGGCGATCTCCGGGTTCTGCACGAGCGCCGCCGCCATGTCGGTGTCGATCGCGCCGGGCGCCACCGCGTTGACGGTGATGCTCCGCGTGCCGAGCTCGACGGCCAGCGCCTGCGTGAAGTTGTTGATCGGCGCCTTGAGCAGCGAGTAGGCGGGAATGCCGCCGGCAGGTGCCCGCGCCACCTCGCTCGAGAGGTTGACGATGCGGCCGCCGTCGTTGAGACGCTTCGAGGCCTCCTGCGAGGAGAAGAAGACTGAGCGGACGTTGACGGCATAGATCTCGTCGAGCACCTCCGGCGTGGTCTCGGCGAAGCCGACGAACGGCGCGATGCCCGCGTTGTTGACGAGGATGTCGAACTTGGTCGAGCCCGTGCGCGCCGAGAGCTCCTTGTCGAGGGCGACGTAGAGCTGGGCCACGCCGTCCTTGGCAGAGAGATCCGCGCCGATGGCGAACGCCTTGCCGCCCTTGGCGGTGATACCGGCGACCACCTCGTCGGCGGCCGACCTGCTCTTTCCGTAGTGGACGGCGACCAGAGCACCGTCCGCCGCGAGGCGCTCGGCAATGGCGCGCCCGATGCCGCGGCTCGCGCCAGTGACGAGGGCAATTTTACCTTTTAGATCCTGGGCCATTAGAAATTCTCCATTTTCTTCAGTTGGTTGACAGCAGGTTCTCACCGCCGCCCGGCCGAAGGATCGGTCGGATATCAGCCAGATAGGTACCAAGATTCCGAAGTTCAAGAATATCGAACTATTGAATTTTAGTGATGAGGGTCCATATCTGGGCTTATGCAGAGGCCCTTCGTTCACCCGCCCGCCGAGGCCCTGAAATTGGAGAGCGTGCTCTACGCCCTCGCCGACCCTGTGCGGCTCGAGATCGTGCGCCGCATGGCGTCCGGCGGCTGCCCGTTGAACTGCTCGTCGGCGGCCCCGGCCAAGCTCGCCAAATCGACCCAGTCGCATCACTTCCAGATTTTGCGCGAGGCGGGGATCATCCACTCCGAGCGCCGCGGCACCGAGGTCATCAACACGCTCCGCTGTGCCGAGATCGAGCAGCGCTTCCCCGGCGTCATCTCGACGATCCTCAAGGCCGCGACGCCCCCGACCTGCACCGAAAGCAAGTGAGATGCACGTCCCTCCCCCTGGAGGGGGGAGGACGGTCCGCCACGGGCTTAGCTCGCCGATGACGAGCCGAGTCCGAACGCTACCGGCGAGCTAAGTCTGATGGCGGACCTAGGAGGGGGTGAAACGGCCGCGCACTTAACGTGCAGAACACCCCCACCTGCCGCGACAAGAACGAGTTAGCTCACGCTAACTCGTGCCGCGGCATCCTCCCCCCTCTAGGGGGAGGAAGAGGTCAGCTGAAATGCTTGGAGAGCTTCAGGCCCTGGGCCTGGTAGTGGCTGCCGAGGTCGCGGCCGTAAAGCATCTCCGGCACCTCGCTCATGCGCTCGTAGACGAGCCGGCCGATGATCTGCCCGTCCTCGAGCACGAACGGCACCTTGTGCGAGCGCACCTCGAGCACGACGCGCGCGCCTGACCCACCAGCCGCCTTGTGCCCGAAGCCCGGGTCCATGAAGCCCGCGTAGTGCACGCGGAACTCGCCGACCAGCGGATTGAACGGCATCATCTCGGCCGCATGCGTCGGCGGGATGTGCACGGCCTCCTTCGACGCCAGGATGTAAAATTGGTCGGGATCGAGGATCAGGCGGCGCTTGGCGTCCGCGCGCACCGGCTCCCAGTAGTCCGCGACCGCATAGGCGCCCGGCCTGTCGACGTCGACCAGCCCCGTATGCCGTTTCGCGCGGTAGCCGACGAGGCCCTGCGCATCGCCCGCGAGATCCACCGAGAGCGCGATGCCGTCCTCGATGTCGGCCTTGGCGCCCGAGACCAGTCCTTCGGCCCGATGCAGCGCCATGAGACCCTCGTCCGTCTCGCGCGGATCGCCCTGCCGGAAGCGGAGCTGGGAGAGCTTCGAGCCCTTGCGCACCACGATCGGGAAGGTCTGCGGGCAGATCTCGGCGTAGAGCGGCCCCGAGTACCCGGCGGGCACCAGATCGAACGCCGAGACACCGTCGGCGATCACGCGCGTGAACACGTCGAGACGCCCGGTCGAGCTCTTGGGATTGGCGGAGGCCGCGAGGCCCGGCGGCAGCGCCAGGCTCTCGAGCAACGGCACCACGTAGACGCACCCCGTCTCCAGCGGCGCGCCCTCCGAGATGTCGATCTCGTGCAGCTTGAGGTCCTCAAGCTTCTCGGCAAACGACCCGCCCGATCCCGGCAGGAAGCTCGCGCGCACGCGGTACGCCTTGGGGCCGAGCCTGAGATCGACGCTGGCCGGCTGCAGCTGGCCCGGCGCGAGCGGCTCCCCGGCCTTGAGCACGCCAGCGGACGCAAGCGCCCGTATTGCCTGCGCAGGCAGGATGCCGTCGGCCATGGCGACCCCGACTGCAACCCCCTCGTCCTCCACCGCGCTCTGCCGTCTCAAGGCCATCTCATAAGTCCCTGGCTCGCTTGCCCGCGATTAACGGCCTAAACGAAGCGACCCTTGACGCCAAGTGGCGCTTGGCGCTAATCCCGGTCTATCGCTTATGGACCATGATCGCTTCGGACCCTACCAGTCCGAAGCGTGAATCATCGGTCCAAGCAAAAGCGATCGTGGTGATTTGGCCGGCCGGCTTGCAGCCACGTAAAACAACTCGCTAAAAAGGGCCCTTGCGCGCGACCCGGTGCTGGTCCGCCCCTGGCTCATGGCAGCGGGGGCAACCCCAGGCCGGGTTTTTTACGACCATGATCGCTTCGGGCCCTACTAGTCCGAGGCGTGAATCATCGGTCTAAAGAAGGCGGAGCGATGCCGCCGGTCGCGCAGAAGGACAGCCAATGGCGAACAAGAAGGTTTCAAACCCGGCAGATCCGTCGACCTGGAGCCCAGAGACGCAGCTCGTGCACGGCGGACATCTACGCTCCGGGTTCGGGGAGACCTCCGAAGGGCTCTTCCTCACTCAAGGCTTTGTCTACAAGACCGCCGAGCAGGCCGAGGCCCGCTTCAAGAACGAGGACCCGGGCTTCCAGTACTCGCGCTTCGGCAATCCGACCGTCGCCATGTTCGAGGAGCGCTTGCGCCTGCTCGAGGGCGCCGAGGTCGCACGCGCGACGGCGACCGGCATGGCCGCGGTCACCGCGGGCCTGCTGTCGTTCCTCAAGGCCGGCGACCACATCGTCGCCGCCCGCGCCATGTTCGGCTCGTGCCGCTACATCGTCGAGACGCTTTGCCCGCGCTTCGGCATCGCCATGACGTTGATCGACGGCCGCGACATCGAGAGCTGGAACGCCGCGGTGAAGCCCAACACCCGGGCTTTCTTCTTCGAGACGCCGGCCAACCCGACGCTCGATCTCGTCGACATCGCAGCCGTCACAGCCCTCGCCAAGCGGCATGGCATCACGACCGTGGTCGACAATGTGTTCGCGACGCCCATGCTCCAGCGCCCGCTCCAGCTTGGCGCCGACGTCGTTGTCTACTCCGCGACCAAGCACATCGACGGCCAGGGCCGCGTTCTCGGCGGCGCCGTCCTCTGCTCCGAGAAGTTCCTGACCGACCACCTGCAGGATTTCATCCGCCAGACCGGCCCCTCCTTGAGCCCGTTCAACGCCTGGGTGATGTTGAAGGGCCTCGAGACGCTGCCGCTTAGGGTCAAGGGCCAGTGCGCCAATGCGGCCGCCCTTGCCGACCACCTGGCCGAGACCAAGGGCGTCAGCCGCGTGATCTACTGCGGCCGCTCCGATCATCCGCAGGCCGACATCGCCAAGAGGCAGATGACCGGCGGCGGCCAGGTCATCGCCTTCGAGGTGGAAGGCGGCAAGGAGGCGGCATTCCGCCTGCAGAACGCGCTGAAAATCATCCTCATCTCGAACAACCTGGGCGATGCCAAGAGCATCATCACCCATCCTCCGACCACGACCCACTACCGCATTGGCCCCGCCGCCCGCGCCGAGCTGGGCATTACCGACGGCATGCTGCGCCTCTCGGTCGGCCTCGAGAATGTGGACGATCTCGCCGCCGACCTCGACAACGCCCTGGCCGCGGCGCGGAAAAGCTGATCTCGCAGAAGCATTTTTTCGCGCCAAAAGCATTGACGGGCGAACGGCGGGACATGGTAAGTGTGCCCCGAGCGAGAACGGACCGCACACTTGAGCGACGAGACCGCATACGAGAAGGTGACGAACGGCATCCGCATCCGCGTGACGCCGGAGTACTCCGACGACCAGTCGACGCCCGACGAGGGCTATTTCTTCTGGACCTACACCGTCGACATCATGAACGAGAGCGAGCAGACGGTTCAGCTGAAGAGCCGCGTCTGGCGCATCACCGACGCCAACGGGCGCACCGAGGAGGTGCGCGGCCCGGGCGTCGTCGGCCAGACACCGGTAATCCCGCCCGGCCAATCCTTCACCTACTCCTCGGGATGCCCCCTCGCGACGCCCTCCGGCATCATGGTTGGCAGCTACCAGATGACGGAGGAGAGCGGGAAGCTGTTCGACGTCGCCATCCCGGCTTTCTCGCTCGATAGCCCCTACGCCATGCGCAGCGTGAACTAGGCGCATGCCGGCACCCACCGCCCAAGCGATCGAGCTTCTGGAACGGCTCGTGGCGTTCGACACGACGAGCCATAAGAGCAACATGGCGCTGGTGCGCTATGTTCTGGCCTATCTCGAGAGCCATGGCATAGCTTCCGAGCTGGTGCCGACCGCCGACGGCGACAAAGCCTCGCTGTTCGCCACTATCGGCCCGGAGGGTATCCCCGGCATCGGCCTTTCTGGCCACACCGATGTCGTTCCCGCTAATCCGTCCGCCTGGCGCAGCGATCCGTTCAAGCTGCGTGAGGATGCCGGCCGCCTCTACGGACGCGGCACGGCCGACATGAAGGGCTTCCTCGCCTGCGTCCTCGCCATGGCGCCGGAGTTCAAACGCCGCGCTCTCCGCGTCCCGCTCCACATTGTCTTCTCCTACGACGAGGAGGTTGGCTGCACCGGTGTGCGCCCGATGATCGCCGAGCTGGGCGCGCGTCTGCCGAAGCCGCGCGCCGTCATCGTCGGCGAGCCGACGTCTATGGCCGTGGTCGACGCACACAAAGGCCCCGTGCGCTGGCAGGTCGAGGTGACGGGCCGCGCCGCCCACTCGAGCATGGCGCATCTCGGCGTCAACACCATCGCCGCGGCGGCGGCCCTCGTCGGAGAGCTTGTCCGCATCGAGGACGAGCTCAAGGCCCTGCCCCCCAATTCACGTTTCACGCCCCCCTATCCGACACTCCAGGTGACGGAGATCCACGGCGGCGTCGCCTCCAACATCGTGCCGGCGGCGACCCGCTTCGGCTTCGAGATCCGCGCGCTGCCGGGCGTCGATGTCGACGCCATCGAGCGGCGCCTGGCCGAATTTGCCGCGGCCCGCTGCCTGCCCGAGATGCAGCGCATAGCCTCCGAGGCTGAGATAACGATTCGCCAGTCCAATCGCGTGCCGCCGTTCGAGGCGGACGCCTCGTCCGAGATCGTCACGCTGGCCTTGAATCTTGCCGAGCAGAACGAGACGCACGCCGTCTCCTACGCGACAGAGGCCGGCCTGTTTCAGGCGGGAGGCGTGCCGTCGGTCATCTGCGGCCCCGGCGACATTGCCCAGGCGCACACGGCCGATGAGTGGCTCGCGCGGAGCGAGATCGGCCGCTGCCTCGATTTTCTCTCCCGCCTCGCCGACTGGGCGGAGAATAATTAGCGCGCCCTCCGCTCGAAGCGCCCGCCGCGCCGTCCACGCTTGGCCGCCTCGCGCGCATCCTTCTCCCCGCCCAACCCACTATCCCCCAGACCGACACACAGGGATCCTCACCCGTTTGAAGTCCGGATGCGGCCTCAAATGCATCCGGGAAAACAAAGCATCGGGTTCACGATCAGCAGAGCAGGCATGAAAAAAGGCCGCTTTGGGGTGCGGCCTTGAGGTCGTGTTGGTTCTTGGCAGTGCTTTGTAGTGCGTGTGACGTCTAGTGCAGGGTGCGGACATCCGAACGCTTGGGACAGAATGATTTCGCGACTTCATTCAACAGGAGCTGATGTCGTAACGCCGACGCGACAGGGGGCACTTGCAGGAAGTCTTCCATTGCGGCCATCTGCGCTTCGATCGTGGTCGAGAGCGCCGAGAGCCCGAGCGCACACCAGGCCGTGAGCCAGGTGACCGCAGCGCGGGATTGTGCCTCGGCATCGGCGGCCGCGAGGCCGCCGGCCGAGACACCGGAGGAAGCCGCCGTTTGAGGGTGCTCGGCACCATACGGTGCACTTTCGCCTCCGCCGGCCCTTGATCCGCTGGTAGCGGTGTGCGTAGCGCGGGGCTCACGCATCGGTTGGGCACGGTCGGGAACGGCTTTGAGCTTGTCCCTCAAGCGGCGAATGGTGGACGGATCGTTGACGCCGAGCGCCTTGATTGCCGTCGTCGGTTTCAGTGCGGGATCGGCCTCGAGCAGCTCGACGACGCGCCTGAGTTGAGCGCGATCATCAAGGCCGCTGCCTCTGGGCCGGCCGCGGCGGGCATAGTCTGAAGGCATCGCGGATCCATCCCTCACGATTCAATGAGAGAAGAGTGCGGAATTTGACCCTGCTTTGCCAAGGAGAAAAAATCAAACGCTGCAATGCGAAAGCAGGTCCAATTCAGAATTGTTGCGAAAATGACCTTCGGACTTGTATGTCTTCGTGAACAAAATGGGTATTTGATCCTGCAACGCGCGCGGCACCTGCTTTTTTGATCAGTTCAGACGATCAGACCCCGCATGCGCGCGAGGTGGGCGAGCCTCACCTCCGGTCGCGCACCCATCTGGCCGATGATCTCGGCCGCGGCGAAGCTGCCGATTCGTCCGGCATCCTTGAGCTCGTAGCCGCGCGCCAGCCCGAACAGGAAGCCAGCCGCATAGAGATCGCCGGCTCCGGTCGTATCGACCACCTTCCGCACCGGATCGGCCGGCACCAGGATCGGCTCGCCGTCCGAGACGATCACCGAGCCCTTCTCGCTCCGCGTGAGAACCGCGAGCGGCGTATCCTTGCCGACGTGCCGCATCGCCTCCTCGAAGGACGCGGTCTCATAGAGCGCGAGAATCTCGCTCTCGTTGGCGAAAAGAATGCCGATGCCGGAGCGAACGAGGTCCAGAAACTCGGCACGATGGCGGTTGACGCAGAAGGAATCGGAGAGCGTCAGGGCGACACGACGGCCGGCTTTGTTGGCGATCTCGACGGCTTGCCTGAAAGCGGCTTTCGCCTCGTCGCGATCGAAAAGATAGCCTTCGAGATAAACGATGCCGGATTTCTGGATCACGGTTGCATCGACCTCGCCATGGTCGAGGTCCGTGCTGATGCCGAGGAAGGTATTCATCGTCCGCTGGCCATCTGGCGTGACGAGGATGAGCGAGCGCGAGGTGCCGCGCTCGCTGCTGGCCACTGCCGGAGTGTTGAACGACACTCCGGCCGCGCGGATATCGTGACGGAAGATGCGCCCGAACTCGTCCTCGGCAACCTTGCCGATGAAGGCGGCGCGCCCGCCGAGCGAGGCGACCCCCGCGACCGTGTTGGCCGCCGATCCGCCCGAGATCTCGATCGCCGGCCCCATCTGCCCGTAAATGGTGCTGATGGTGGCGGTGTCGACGAGGCGCATGTGGCCCTTGGGAGCGCCGTGCTTGTCGAGGAACGCGTCGTCACAGCGACCCAGAATGTCGACGATCGCGTTGCCGATCGCGACCACGTCGTACTGTCTGTCAGGCATGGCCGATGTCCCCCGTCTTCCGTGTGCGGCGCAGCGTGCTGCTTGCCGCGCACTATAGGCCCGGCGCTACTTCGTGCAACCGGCTGTCCCCCATCAAAGAGCCGCGGAACATCACCGCGCACGGGGTTGTTGGCCGGCGTCCTTCGCCAGCATGGCGAGGCCGATCACGAGGCGCTCGCAAAGCGCCTCCTCGAGCGTGCTCGAGAGGCGCGCCGCCTTGGCAGCCGCCGAGATGCGGCCGAGGGCATCCGTGAGGCGCGGCGTCGTCCACTGCCTGCATTGGGCTCCGAACGCATCCTTTTGCTTGAAATGGAGTGGCGGCCGCATCTGTCGCAGCGCATCGTCGAGCGAGCTGCCCTTGTCGATCGCCGCACGTGCACGGTGCAGGCGCTGAAAGTGGCGTTGCATGGCGGCGATGATGGTCTGCGGGCTCTCCCCGGACGACACCGCCCGTCCACACTCGGCGACCGCGCGCGCGCCTTGGCCCCCCGCCGCGGCGAACACGATACGCTCGAGCGTGAGCTCGGAGACGTCGCCCACGACCGCATCCACATCGTCCAGCCCGATCTCCCGACGAGTGCCGGCATAGAGCAGGAGCTTCTCGATCTCGCCGCGCGACAGCGCGCGATCGGCGCCCAGCCGATCGACGAGCGCGTCCCGGGCATCGCGGGAGACGGTGAGGCCTGCGTCCCGCGCCATGTCGGAGATCAGCGCCTCCAGATCCTGGGCGGCGTCGGCATAGCAAGCCACCGCAGCCGCGGACGCCGACTTCTCGAACAGCAGACGCAGCGCGTCGTCCGGCTTGAGGTTGCCGGCCTCAACGATGAGCAGGCCTTCGAGCGCGCCGCCCTCGATCAGGGGCTTGAGAGCCTGCGCGTTGACCCGCCGCCCTGCGTTCGTGCGCACGATCTTTGGCCCGCCGAACATCGGAACCGTCGAGAGCTCGACCGCGAGGCGGTCCTGATCGCCGTCGAGATCCGTCTCGTCGAGGCGCAAAAGCTCGCCCGGCGGATCGAAGCGGCGCGCCGCGGCCTGCGCCAGAGCAAGCGCCCGCTCGCTGACGAGCCCGACATCGGATCCGAAGAACAGCACCGCGCGGTGCGCCGGATTGGAGGAGGAGAGATAGGCCTGAGCCTGATGGGCCTTGACGGCGACCATAGACGCCTAGGCGGCCCCTGCGAGATAGGCGGACAGCCGCGCCTTGAGATCCTCGGCGATGACCTTCGCCGCGCGGTTCTCGGCATCCTCTCGCGCCCGCACGTTCGAGAAGATCGAGGTGTAGCGCTCGAAGCCCGCCCGCGCATAGCTCGTTCCGGTGAAGACCACCTGCTTGTCCGAGATCCGGATCAGGTTGAACTTGGCGGTGAGGTTGTAGATTTGGCTGCTCGAGTCGCCGTCGATGCGCACGAGAGTGGAGGTAACGCTCTCCGCGATCTGAACCTCGAGCCTCATGTCGGGGTCCTGCTGGGCGCCGCCGCCGGTCGAGTTGAAGATCAGCTCGTTGCGGATCGCTTGGCCGACGCGGCCCGGAATGGTCGTGTAGGTGATCTTCGCGAGCCGCTGGTCGGCCGCCGCGCCACCGAGGCTCGCCGCGCCGTAGAGGGGGCGGAAGCCGCTGCTGCCACAAGCGCTGAGGAGGGGAGCGAGGATGCAGGCAGCCAGCACCAGCCGCGACGCAGAGCGCCACCCGCCAGCTCTGACCGATCCGCTCGAACGCATCATTCCGCCTGCCTCAGGCAACGACATTCACAATCCTTTGCGGCACGACGATGATTTTCTTTGGCTGTCGCCCCTCGAGCGCCCGGATCACCGGTTCGAGCTTCAAGGCTGCAGCCTTGACCTCGTCTTCCCCCGCGTCACGAGCGATGACAAGCTCATCCCGTCTCTTGCCATTTACCTGTACGGCAATGGTGATCTTATCGTCAACGAGCAACCCCGCCTCGACCGCCGGCCAAGGCTGATTGGCGAGCAAAGTGTTGTATCCGAGCCGCGCCCAGCATTCCTCGGCGAGATGCGGCATCATCGGCCCGATCATCTGCACGAAACGCTCCCCCGATTCCCGTAAAGCCCAGGCGAGATCTTCGCTGATCTTGGCTGCATCGCTGCCGGAGCCAGCAGACTTCGCCAGAGCGCCCGAGAGTATATTGGTAAACTCATAGATCTGCGCCACGGCGACATTGAATCTCAGGCCTTCGATATTCTGGGCAACGGCGTGGACGGCCTTGTGCGCGGCCCGTCTGATCTCGAGCGCCTCGGGCCCGATCGCCGAAGGTTGCGGCGTCCCCTGCGGCGCCGCCTTGTCCGCCAGATCGTCGACGATGCGCCAAGCGCGCTGAATGAACCGGCCCGCACCCTGGATGCCGGCCTCCGTCCACACCACGTCGCGCTCGGGCGGGCTGTCCGACAGCATGAACCAGCGTGCGCAGTCCGCACCCCACGTCTCGATGATGTCGTCGGGATCGACCAGGTTCTTCTTGGACTTCGACATCTTCTCGATCGAGCCGATCTCGGCCGGCCGGCCGGTCGAGATCTCGGTGGCCCTCCGTCCCTCGCCTTCCCCGTCGAAGCGGACCTCGGTCGGCAACAGCCAGCTGCCGGCCTCGGACTTGTAGGTCTCGTGGGTCACCATGCCCTGCGTGAAGAGAGCTGCGAACGGCTCGCGCAAATTCTTGGAGCCGTGGCCTGCGTCCGAGATCGCCCGGTAGAAGAACCGCGAATAGAGCAGGTGCAAAATCGCGTGCTCGATGCCGCCGATGTATTGATCGACGGGCAGCCAGTAGTTCGCGGCCGCCGCGTCGACCGGCTCGGCCGCATGGGGTGCTGTGAAGCGGACGTAGTACCAGGAGCTGTCGACGAACGTGTCCATGGTGTCCGTCTCCCGCCGGGCGGGCTTGCCGCACGTGGGACACGCGACGTGCTTCCACGTCGGATGACGGTCGAGCGGGTTGCCCGGCTTATCGAACGTGGCGTCGTCCGGAAGCCGCACAGGCAGATCCTTGAACGGCACCGGCACCACGCCACAGTCCTCGCAGTGGATGACCGGGATCGGACAGCCCCAGTAGCGTTGGCGCGAGATGCCCCAGTCGCGCAGGCGGTAGTTCACCTTGCGCTCGCCGACCGGCGCCTTGCCGAGCTTTGTCCCCTCGAGGCGCTTCGCCACCTCATCGAACGCCGCCTTGGTCGTGAGCCCATCGAGGAAGCGCGAGTTGATCATGGTGCCATCGCCGTCGGCAGCCTCGTCTCCGATCGCGAAGGTGGCGGCGTCCGCGCCGGCTGGCAGCACCACGGGAATGACCGGCAGGTCGTACTTCCGTGCGAAGTCGAGGTCGCGCTGGTCGCCCGCCGGGCAGCCGAAGATGGCGCCCGTGCCATAGTCCATGAGGATGAAGTTCGCGACGTAGACCGGCACCAGCCAGTCCTGGTCGAAGGGGTGCACGGCGCGGATGCAGGTGTCGAAGCCGCGCTTCTCCGCCGTCTCGAGATCGGCGACCGAGGTTCCCATGCGCCGGCACTCCTCGCAGAACGCCGCGAGATCCGCGTTGGTCTCCGAGGCGGCTTTCGCCAGCGGATGATCGGGCGCGATCGCCATGAACGACGCGCCGAACAGCGTGTCGGGCCGCGTCGTGTAGATCGCGAGCTCCTTGTGCCCCTTCGGCGCCGTCGCCTTGTCGAGCGCCCATCGCACCAGCATGCCTTCGGAGCGGCCGATCCAGTTCGCCTGCATGAGGCGCACCTTCTCCGGCCATTTATCGAGCGTTGAGAGCGCCTCCAGAAGCTCGTCCGAGTAGGCGGTGATCTTGAAGAACCACTGAGTGAGCTCGCGCTGCTCGACGAGCGCGCCCGAGCGCCAGCCGCGCCCATCGATCACCTGCTCGTTGGCGAGCACGGTGTGGTCGACCGGGTCCCAGTTGACCTTGGAGCTCTTCCGGTAGGCGAGGCCCTTCTTGAGCAGGTCGAGGAAGAGCCTCTGCTGCTGGGCATAGTACTCAGGCGCGCAGGTCGCGATCTCCCGGGTCCAGTCGAGCGACAGGCCCATCGAGCGAAGCTGCGTCTTCATCGCCTCGATGTTGGCGTAGGTCCAAGTGGCAGGGTGCGTCTTGCGCTCGATGGCGGCGTTCTCGGCCGGCATGCCGAACGCGTCCCACCCCATGGGGTGCAGAACGTTGAAGCCCTTGGAGCGCTTGAAGCGCGCGACCACGTCGCCCATGGCGTAGTTGCGCACGTGCCCCATGTGGATGCGCCCCGACGGGTATGGGAACATCTCGAGCACATAGCTCTTGGGCATGCTGCGGTCGTCTGAAGCCCGGTAGATCTGGCCCTCGTCCCACACCTTCTGCCAATGCTTCTCTCGTGCGGGCGCGTTGTAGCGTTCGGTGGCCATTGGGCGATCGTGCTCTTGCGTTAAGGATTTGGGCGCGTACTCAGCCCGAAAGGGTGTGTCGGGTCAAGGAAGCGGTGACGGGGTCTCGGCGTCTGGGCAGCTCGGTTTGGCATCTCCGCGAGCCCGTCCCGCCGGTCGTGTTCATGGGTTGGACACGAGTCGGAAAACATGTTCATGAATCGCAGTTTTGTAGACATATTGTCAGGATGGGGCCCATGCGTGAACATGTTTTGGCTTATATGTTCTCATAAGAGCGATCTGTGAACATATTTTGCTTGATAAGTTCACGGGGCGAACGTATCAACATCAATATGTTCACGAAAGACTGTTTCGCGAACATGAGGCCCCGATGCCAGACAGCTAGGTCGCCGATGGAAGACCAAGGAACCAAAAACGCGGGGTTGCCAACAGCCCGCCCCCCGTTCGATCCGGCCAGGCCCTTCAATCACCTGCCCCGCCTGCCGCCGGCATTCGAGCTCGATTCCAAACAGATCCTGAAGGCGACCATGCCCGCACGCATCGCCGTGGCAGAGCTGCGCCTTGCCGGACGCGACATTCCCGACCAGTCGGTCCTGATCAATACGATTCCCCTGCTCGAAGCCAAGGACAGCTCCGAGATCGAGAACATCGTCACCACCAATGATGCTCTTTTCCGTGAGGCCAGCCACGCCGACGATGGCAACGATCCGGCGGCCAAGGAGGCGCTGCGCTATCGCGCCGCCATCTACCACGGCGCCGAGTCCCTTAAGTCGCGGCCGCTGACGGCGCGCACGGCAATCGAGATCTGCAGCCACATCAAGGGAGTAGACCTAGACGTCCGCGCGACGCCAGGCACGACGCTGCGTAACACGTACACCGGCGAGGTCATCTACACGCCACCCGAGGGAGTGGACACGCTGCGCGCCCTGCTCGCCAACTGGGAGCAGTTTGCAAACGGCTCCGACGACATCGACCCGCTCGTGCGCATGGCCGTCCTGCACTATCAATTCGAGGCCATCCATCCCTTCATCGACGGCAACGGCCGCACCGGCCGCATCCTCAACATCCTGGTGCTGCTCCAGGCCGGGCTTCTCGACATTCCAACCCTCTATCTCAGCCGCCACATCGTGCGCACCAAAGGGCAGTACTACGCTTTGCTGCAAGGGGTCAGTCAGCGCGGCGAATGGGAGCCTTGGGTGCTCTACATGCTGACCGCAGTCGAGACGACCGCGAGATGGACCAACGCGCGCATCCGCGCCATTCGCGAGCTGATGGCGGAGACGGCAGCTTATGTGAGCGCCAACGCCAACAGCATCTATTCGTGGGAGCTGATCCAGACGATCTTCGCGCAACCCTACACGCGCATCGGTCACCTCGTGGATCGCGGCGTGGCCAAACGGGTCGCCGCATCGCGATATTTGAAGCAACTCGCCGCGATTGGCGTCCTCCACGAGGAGAAGGTCGGCCGCGACAAGCTCTTCGTGCACCGCAAGTACATGAAGCTCCTGGGCTCGGACGATCACGTGTTCGAGCCCTACGCCAGCCCGCGCACATGACGCGATCCACTCCGAGCATGTCCCCATGACCGACCTCGCCACGGCCACCCCGGCAACCGCCCTCGCCGACGTCCAGGCCCGCATCGCTGGAGCCGCGCGCGAAGCCGGGCGCGATCCCTCAGCCGTGCGCCTCATCGCCGTCTCGAAGACATTCGGCTCCGAGGCCATCCGGCCGGTGATCGACGCTGGCCAGCGGCTGTTCGGCGAGAACCGCGTCCAGGAGGCGAAGGCCAAGTGGCCGGAGCTCTCCGCCCGCACGCCCGAGATGACGCCGAGGATCGAGTTGCACCTGATCGGCCCGCTGCAGTCCAACAAGGCCCGCGAGGCCGTCCAGCTGTTCGACTCCATCCACACCGTCGACCGCCCCAAGATCGCCAAGGCCCTCGCCGACGAGCAGCAGCGCCAGGGCAAGGCTTTGAAGCTCTTCATCGAGGTCAACACCGGCGAGGAGCCGCAAAAGGCCGGCATCCTGCCGAAGGACGCTGCGGCTTTCGTCGCCCACTGCCGCTGCGACCTCGGCCTCGCCATCGCGGGCCTCATGTGCATCCCCCCCGTCGAGGAGGAGCCCGCCGTCCACTTCGCCTACCTTGCCAAGCTCGCGGCCGAGCTGGGACTGTCCGAGCTCAGCATGGGCATGAGCGGCGACTTCGAGACGGCGATCGCCTTCGGCGCCACCTACGTCCGCGTCGGCTCCGCCATTTTCGGTGGGCGACACCCGCCGGCCACACCTTAAATCCAAGCTCCGTCATCCGCTTGCCGCCAGACGCATCGAATCTTCGGAATCCGTAAGGTTCGCTGCCGGCGGCATCGGATAAGACCGGCCGGTCTACTGCCGGGCGTCCCGCCCGCTTTCGGGACAGAGCTGGACCATGATCGCCAAGGGCTCGTTCGCGTCCGCAAGCGCTCATAGGTCTCGTCGAAAAACAAAGGGGAGATCACATGTCGACGCTTACTCGGATCATCGCCATTGCCGCCTGCCTAGCCGCGGCGAGCCCTGCCTTCGCCGGCTACAAGTGCAAGGGATCGTTCACCTCCACCGGCAACACCAAGCTCACCAAGTTCGGCGCGCTGAGCAGCGCCCGCGAGGTGTGGAAGGCACAGGTCCGCGCCCAGTACGGCACCGAGTACGCCGACTGGAACGCCGCCCGCGGCAAGACCTCGGCCTGCGAGAAGAGCGGCATGATCTTCAACTTCCAGTGCCAGGTCACGGCACGGCCCTGCCTCTGATCGGTTGGCCGAGCGACCAAGAGGGGCCGTCGGAGACCAGCTCCGGCGGCCTTTCGTGCCCATAACACGCACGCAAAAACCCGACTTTTCCAGAGCTTATTTCTCACGCCGCCGCCGACGGCCGGAGCGACGGTGCTAGCGTTTGGCGCACGTGAATGATTCGCAGCGAACCCCGAGGGAGACCGGCATGACAGCCTCTGCACTCAAGGTGGCCGACGCCCATGCGGACGCCGCGGCCGCCGACGCGGCCCGTGACGCCCGCGCCGAAGCTGCTGCCGAGAAGAAGAAGCCGGCGAAGCCTCAGAAGCCGTCCTCCGACGGCTGGGATCGCGTCGTCGTCGACATCTGGATCACCGACTTCAACTTTACGGAGTTCGGCATCTACAAGCGCTCGCGCAACCGCGCGAAGTCGCGCCAGTTCACGACCGACATGGATATCTTCGGCGAGATCATCGAGAACGGCGAGCGCACGGGGCTCTTCGGATACCGCGAGGAGGCCTGGAAGAAGGCCCAAGGTATGGACAAGCGCCTCGTCATCAAGCTCTTCACCGAGAGCCTAAACTGGCGCGCCACCATGGACCTCATGGTGGGCCGCTCGCTGCAGCAGACGATTGGCGCCCGCGGCCTGCCGGTGATGACCTACTCGATCAACACCGACGACGACAACTACATCATCTATCTCGAGCGCTCGGCCAACAAATGGCCGTTCATGCCGGAGAACTTCTCCTTCTTCATCATCGACAGCAAGGGCCAGCCCGAGTTCTACCGGCTGAAGCGCGCCTTCATCAACCTTGGCGGCGACTACTCCCTGATCAATCAGCGCGGCGAGACCATCGGCTATCTGGACGGCAAAATCTTCTCCATCGGCGGCAAGTGGAAGTGCAAGATCAAGTCCGGGGCGGACAAGCGTCTGATGACGGTCGTAAAGCTGTTCGGCTCGATGATGGTCTTCAACGGCGACTGCCGCCGTCACATGAAGCGGCTCTACAGCGGCATGCTGTCCGGCAAGCTCAAGCCCGAGCTCGATCGCCAGGAAGCCGACCTCTACATGAACCCGCGCCGCGTTCGCTGATTGGGCTCCCAGCGACACGCCAAACCACAAACGCCATCCTCGGGCTTGCCTGCCCTCGGCTAAGTCCGAGGGTCCCGAGGACCCAGCGTTCGGCCAGGAGAATGGCCGCCTCACATTTTCGCTCGCGCTGAAAGATGGATCCTCGGCATGAAGCCGAGGATGACATGTGGCTAGGCTAGACCATGATCGCTTCGGACCCTACCAGTCCGAAGCGTGAATCATCGGTCTCGCTAAGAACACCCATGATCGCTTCGGACCCTACCGGTCCGAAGCGTGGATCATTGGTCTCATCAGAGATCTAGAGCATCCGATCCGATTCTACCGGATCGGGAGATGCTCTAGTGCAGCGTGGCCGCTGCGGCAGCCGCCTGAGCCGCAACCTTGCTCGGCCGCTCAGACACCTCGTCGGATGTCGCGAGCACACGATCGATCTCCCTCAGCCCGTCGACGAAGGACGCGAGCCGCCCCGAGATCTTGTCGATGAAATGATCGGCGAGGGTCGGGTCCTCGGCCATCTGCTCGAGCATGCTGGCCCGCGTGATGCGCAGCGCCTTGACCGCGGTGCGCGCAACTACCGTCGAGGTGCTCTCGGTCTCGATCAGCATCATGAGCTCGGAGATGAGCGCGCCCTCGGGCAGCGGCTCCTCTTTCTCCGAAACACCCGGGCCCTCGGTCCGCACGGCCTCCCCCGCGACGACGAGCACTGCGGCATCGCTGCCCGCATGCGCCGTCGCGATCACATCGCCGGGCTTGTAGATGATCCGATCCGCCCGGCGCGCGATCTCCGAGAGCTGAAGTGGCTTGAGCCCCTGGAACAGCGGAACGCTGAGCAGCGGCCGAACGAGTGCATCCATTGCCATGACGATAATCCCCGCAACAACCTACGACGGCATGCCGACGCAATGCCGTGGGCAAGGGGAGAGCAACCCGCACAGGTTCCACTTGCCTTGGCTCTGAAGGTCGGGCGATTCGGGCCGCGGGTCCAGGCTGTGGAAGGACCTGTTGAACAGAGGTGAGAAACTTCGTTCAAGCCATCAGCTTGTAGCCGCCGGTCTCGGTGACGAGGATCTCCGAGTTCGAGGGATCCTTCTCGATTTTCTGGCGCAGCCGATAGATGTGCGTCTCGAGGGTATGAGTGGTCACGCCCGCGTTGTAGCCCCACACCTCGTGCAGCAGGGTCTCGCGCGACACCACCTTGTCACCGGTCCGGTAGAGGTATTTGAGGATCGCCGTCTCCTTCTCGGTAAGGCGGACCTTGCCGCCCTTCTCGTCGAGCAGAAGCTTCGAGGCCGGCTTGAACGTGTAGTGGCCGATCGTGAAGACCGCGTCCTCGCTCTGCTCATGCTGCCGCAGCTGGGCGCGAATGCGCGCGAGCAGCACGGCGAACTTGAACGGCTTCGTCACGTAGTCGTTGGCGCCGGCGTCGAGGCCGAGAATCTGATCGGCATCGCTGTCCTGGCCGGTCAGCATGATGATGGGGCTCTTGTAGCCGGCCTTGCGCAGATGGCGCACCGCTTCGCGCCCATCCATGTCGGGGAGCCCCACGTCGAACACCACGAGATCGTGATGCCCGGACTTCGCAGCCTCGATCCCCTTCCCCGCCGTGCCCGCCACCGATACGTCGAACTCGTCGTGCAGCATGAGTTGATCGCGCAACGAGCCGCGCAGATCCTCGTCGTCGTCGACAAGAAGGATCTTTCGGGCGGCGCTCATTCTCAAGGCTCCAATGCAGACGAGGAGTGGCGCACCCTCTTAGCACCTGGGCGGCCTCTGAGGTAGGGTAGCGACCCGCAGACGGTTAGGAAACCGCCCCGTCGGAGAAGAGGTCCACCATTCGTGTTCGTCACATCGTCGTGAGGAGCCTTGGCCGGCGGGCGACCGTGGGCCGTCTCACCGTCGGGAGCATGGTCCTGCCCTGCGCGCTCGGCCGCAGCGGCATCAGCGCGAGAAAGCGCGAGGGCGATGGCGCCACGCCAGCCGGCATCCACAAGCTCAGTCAAGCCTATTTCCGTGCCGACAAGCTCATGCGGCCGGCGACCGGCCTCCCCTTGAGGTCGCTACGCCGCGACGACGGCTGGTGCGATGCAATAGGAGACCGCAACTACAATCGCCCCGTACGCCATCCCTATCCTTCCTCCGCCGAGCGCATGTGGCGCAAGGATGCCCTCTACGACCTCGTCATCGTCGCGGGCTACAATAGTCGCCCGCGCATCCAGGGCCGGGGCAGCGCCATCTTCGTGCACATGGCGACCGGTGATCTGAAACCCACCGAGGGCTGCGTCGCGCTCCGCCGCCGCGACCTCCTCAAGATCGCACGCCTGATCGGCCCAACGACCCGCCTCGTCGTTCTCTGATCCGGATCAAGAAAAAAGCCCGGAGCGCGAAGCCCCGGGCCAGGTTGGAGCACGTCTAGGGGAGACGCGTGCTCGGGTTGAGTCCTGGAAGACAGACAACCCGCCAGCCGAACCCGGCGGGTCCGTGCGCAAGCTCAGTGGTTGTAGGCCCGCTCGCCATGGTCCACGAGGTCGAGGCCCTGACGCTCGGCATCCGTCTGCGGACGCAGGCCGATCAGGATATCGACGATCTTGAACAGGATGGCCGAGAGGATGCCGGTCCACAGGATGGTGAAGCCGACGGCCTTGGCCTGGATGAGCACCTGCGTCGCCATATCGTAGGAGCCCGCAACGAGCTCGCCCGGCTTCGACGTGTAGTCGGCAAGACCTGACCCGCCGAAGTCCGGATTGACGAGGATGCCCGTGCCGATGGCGCCGATGATGCCGCCGATGCCGTGCACGCCGAACACGTCGAGGCTGTCGTCGTAGCGGAACAGGTTCTTTATGCCCGTGCAGGCGAAGAAGCAGAACGCGCCGGCAACGAGGCCGAGGACGATCGCACCCATCGGACCCGCGAAGCCAGCCGCCGGCGTGACCGCGACGAGACCGGCGACCACACCGGACGCGAGACCGAGCAGCGACGGGTGGCCCTTGAAGATCCACTCGACGAGCATCCACGAGAGACCGGCGGCTGCCGTGGCGACGAACGTGTTCATCATCGCGACGAAGGCGGTGCCGTTCACCTCGAGGTTCGAGCCGCAGTTGAAGCCGAACCAGCCGAACCACAGCAGCGCGGCGCCGACCATGGTCAGCGTCAGCGAATGGGGCTGCATCTGCTCGCGGCCGAAGCCGACACGCTTGCCGACGATGAGCGCTCCGACGAGGCCCGCGATGCCGGCGTTGATGTGCACGACGGTGCCGCCGGCAAAGTCGAGCGCGCCCCACTTGAAGAGGAGGCCGGCGTCTGCCAGCGCCTCGGAGAGCTTGGGCTCGCCGGCCTTCGCGGCATCGGCGAAGATGTCCGGGCCGCCCCAGTACCAGACCATGTGCGCCATCGGGAAGTAGACGAAGGTGACCCAGAGAGCGACGAACAGCATCACGGCCGGGAACTTCATGCGCTCGGCGAGCGAGCCGACGATGAGCGCCGGCGTGATGCAGGCGAACGTCATCTGGAAGCCGACGAACGCGTACTCGGGAATGTAGACGCCGTTGGAGAAGGTGGCAGCCAGCGTGGTGCCGTTGACGCCGGCGAGGAACGCCTTCGAGAAGCCGCCGACGTAGTCGTTGAGCGCGCCGCCGTTGGTGAAGGCGAGGCTATAGCCATAGGTCACCCAGATGATCGCCACCATGCACGTGATGGCAAAAACCTGCATGAGAATCGAAAGCATGTTCTTCGAGCGCACAAGGCCGCCGTAGAACAGGGCGAGACCGGGCACCGTCATCAGCAGCACGGCGATCGTCGAGATGAACATGAACGCCGAATCGCCCTTGTCCGGGGTCGGCGCGGCCTGGGCCAGCGCAGCGCTGGCCGTCCCGAGTGTAAGAAGTGCGGCCGCTCCCAACGGTCCCGCGACGCGCTTTAGTAAATTGAGTGTCATGTCGCAAAAACTCCCTCGTGTTGCCCCTCAGGCGGCTCTCACGCACCGCCGATCCCCGAGTGTTGTTCACGCCCGTTAGTCTCCACCGACGAGCGCCATTCCATCGCGACAACGAATTTCAATCCGCCCGAGCGGACGGCGACGAGGAATGTAGTGTGGTGCGTGAGGCGTTCATTGAGCTCCCTGATCTCCGCCACTCGGAAAGGCGGAGCACCGCGTTAACGATCCAAATCTCGTGCCAACCCGCGCGCGCGCTTCAACCACTTGAAACGACGACGCGATCCCGCCGCCGCGCAATCCCGGCCCGTCCGGCCGCCGCTCAATTCATGGGCAATTCGTGCGCAGGACGCGGAGGTCTGCCGTGCAAATGCGCGCCGCAACAAAAAAAGCCCGGCGCTGCAGAGAGCCCGGGCTGAAGTTTGGAGCACGTCTAGGGGAGACGCGTGCTCGGAGCAAACAAGAGAGGGAAGGCCCGCCCTCCGACGGGAGAGCGGGCCCAGTGGTCCTAGTAGTTGTACGAACGCTCGCCGTGATCCGTGATGTCGAGGCCCTCGCGCTCGGCATCGACGCTCGGACGGAGGCCGATGGTGAACTTGATGAGCAGGAACAGGATCGTCGAGATGACGCCCGACCAGACCAGCGTGAGCGCCACGCCCTTGGCCTGTGCCGTCATCTGGGTGACGAGGTCATAGGCACCGACGGTGAGCTCGCCCGGCTTCGAGAGGTAGTCCGGGATGCCCGTGCCGCCGAGGTCGGGGTTGACGAGGATGCCCGTCGCCAGAGCGCCGATGATGCCGCCGACGCAGTGGACGCCGAACACGTCCAGGCTGTCGTCGTAGCCGAACAGCTGCTTGATGCCCGAGCAGAAGATGAAGCAGACGATGCTGACCACGAAGCCCAGCACGATCGCCCCCAGCACGCCGCAGAAGCCGCAGGCCGGTGTGATCGCCACGAGACCGGCCACCACACCCGACACGAGGCCGAGCAGCGAGGGCTTGCCCTTGATGATCCACTCGACGAGGGTCCAGGACACCGCGGCGGCAGCCGTCGCGATGAAGGTATTGATGAACACCTGACCGGCGAACGCGTTGGCCTCGAGGTTGGAGCCGACGTTGAAGCCGAACCAGCCGACCCACAGCAGCGAGGCGCCGATCATGGTCATGGTGAGCGAGTGCGGCGCCATGTGCTCGGTGCCGTAGCCGACGCGCTTGCCGACGATGATCGCGCCGAGCAGGCCGGCGATGCCGGCATTGATGTGCACCACGGTGCCGCCGGCGAAGTCGAGAGCGCCCCACTGGAAGGCCTTGCCGGCGTCGACCAGAACGGCATCGAGGGCCGCCTGAGCCTGAACCTTGGCATCGCCCGAGGCTGCGGCAACGGCCTTGGCGGCGTTGCCGAAGGCATCCGGACCGCCCCAGTACCAGACCATGTGCGCGATCGGGAAGTAGACCAACGTGGCCCAGAGCCCCATGAACACCATGACCGCCGAGAACTTCATGCGCTCGGCGACGCCGCCGAGGATGAGGGCCGGCGTGATGCAGGCGAACGTCATCTGGAACACGATGTAGACGTATTCCGGAATGTAGACGCCGTTGGAGAACGTGGCTGCGAGCGTCGTCGAATCGACGCCGTGCAGCATTACCTTCGAGAAGCCGCCGACGTAGTCGTTGTAGGCGCCGCCGTTGGTGAAGGCCATGCTGTAGCCGTAGGCGACCCACAGCAGGGCGACGAGAACGAGCGTGCCGAACACCTGCGTGCACATCGAGAGCATGTTCTTGGTGCGCACGAGGCCGCCGTAGAACAGCGCGAGGCCGGGCACCGTCATCAGGAGCACCAGCACCGAGGCAATGTACATGAATGCGGTATCGGCCTTGTCGGGCGTGGGCGGGGCCGCGGCGGCCGCGTCCTGCGCGTACGCCATCGCCTCAGGCAGAAGCGTGAGTAGAGCGGCGCTGCCGAGCACCCCCGCTACCCGCGAAAATCGTCCAAGATTCATTTCCGAAACTCCCTCGTGTTGACCGTTGTGTTGCCGCATCTCAGAGCGCCGCGTCGTCGGATTCACCCGTGCGGATGCGCAGGGTGTGCTCGATCGAGGAGACGAAGATCTTGCCGTCGCCGATCTGGCCGGTCTTGGCGGCCTTCACGATGGCCTCGACTGCCTTGTCCACGAGGCCCGTGGCGACCACGACCTCGATCTTGATCTTGGGCAGGAAGCTGACTGCGTACTCGGCGCCGCGATAGATTTCCGTATGGCCCTTCTGGCGGCCGTAGCCTTTCACCTCGGTCACGGTCATGCCCTGAAGACCGATGTCAGTCAGATTGGACCGCACCTCCTCGAGCTTGAATGGCTTGATAATGGCAGTGATGAGCTTCATGGAGAGCACCCCTTGGTTTCGTCCCGCGTTCTGATTGGTTGACGCAAGACAGGCCTCCGACATGCCGCCGGCGGCGCGCCAGCGACAATCGCGGGAAGCAGAGTCAAGAGGCGTGCCAGTTTCGAAATCGGAAGCCAGCAGCTTGAATCTGTTTAGATTCCCGTAAGGAAGGCCCACCAAACAGGCATGCAGCCAGGCAGCGAATGAACAACAATTGTGCAAACGCGAGCGTTTGCCCGCTATTTGATCAGAAAAGCCGTTTGCCGTTTGCGGATCAGGCCTTCCTGCGCCGTTGAGGCGACGAGGCGGCCGTCGCGGGTGAAGAAGCTCCCCCGGCAGAAGCCCCTCGCGCCCGAGGCATTTGGGCTGTCCTGGGTATAGAGCAGCCAGTCGTCGGCCCGGAAAGGCCGGTGGAACCACAGGGCGTGGTCGAGGCTCGCGAGCTGAATATCCGCGTCGTACAGGAGCTTGCCGTGCGCGATGAGCGCTGTGTCCAGCAGCGTGAAGTCCGAGGCATAGGCCAAAACAGATTGATGCAGCCGGAGATCGTCGGGCAGCGTTCCGTTCGCCCTGAGCCAGATGAATTGCTGCGGGCTGCTCTTTTCCCGGCTGAGGTAGCGTGAGACGTCCACGGGCCGGAGCTCGATGGGATTTTCCCGCTGCCAGTAGCTCCGCGCGTTGTCCGGCAGCTTGTCGATGAGCTGAGCCATGAGCTGGGCCGCGGAGGGCAGCGTCTCGGGTGGCGGCACGTCCGGCATGGCGGACGCGTGCTCGAAGCCTTCCTCCGTCTTCTGGAACGAGGCGCTCATGGAGAAGATCGAGGCGCCGTGCTGGATGGCCTTGACGCGGCGCGTCGTGAAGCTCCCGCCATCCCGGATGCGCTCGACGTCGTAGATGAGTGGCGCCTTGGGGTCGCCCGCCAAGAGAAAGTAACCATGCAGCGAATGCGTCGTGCGCTCCCCGGGCACTGTCCGCCCGGCTGCCACGAGCGCCTGGCCTAGCACCTGCCCGCCATACACCCTCTGCCAGCCGATGTTTGGGCTCAGGCCGCGGAAGAGGTTCTGCTCGAGCGGCTCGAGATCGAGCACCGCGAGCAGCCCCTCGAGGGCGCTGCGGGCGGGCTCGGCACCGGTGGTCATGGAGGTTCCTTGCATTTGGTGCTATCCGGGGAGCGAACGATGGGCTGAGCCGCCGACCGGGTCAAGCTGGCCGGCAGCCCATCCCGCCGAGCCCGGAGCCCTATGCCTCCCTCCGAATCCACGCGACGCTTTGACGTCATCATCTCGGGCGCAAGCTTCGCCGGCCTCGCGCTCGCCCGTGCTCTCGCCAGCGCGCTCCCCGACCTCCGCATCGCCATCGTCGATCGTGCCGCGAGAGAAGGCGCGGCGGCCAGGCCGGACGCGCGCGCCTTCGCGCTCTCCGCCGGATCGCGGCGCATGCTGGCCTCGCTTGGCCTCTGGCAGCGCATGGCGGAAGCGGCCCAGCCCGTGACGGAAATCGAGATCACGGACTCGAGCCTGGAGGCGGGCATCCGCCCCGTCCTGCTCAAGTATGAGAATGAGGTGCTGGGGACCGCATCGGCAGGGGACGAGACCCGCGAGCCCGCGAGCCATATTCTGCCCGCGCCCGTGCTCGATGCGGCTCTCCACGAGGCTGTCGCCGCCACCGCCGGCATTGCGCTTATCGCTCCCGCGGAGATCGTGAGCTTCGCCGACAGCGGCGCGGATATGAGGGTCACCCTCGCCGACGGCACGACGCTCTCGGCGCCCCTGCTCGTCGGCGCCGAGGGGCGCCGCTCCCCCTCGCGCGAGGAGGCAGGCATCAAGTCCATCGGCTGGCGCTACGGTCAGACGGCGATCGTCACCACCATCACCCACGAGCGCCAACACAACGGGACGGCGGTGCAGCACTTCCTGCCCGCCGGCCCCTTTGCCATCCTTCCGCTTCCCGGCAACGCCTCGTGTCTTACTTGGACCGAGGACCAAGGCGAGGCGCGCCGCATTTTAGCGCTCGATGACGTGGGCTTTCTCGCCGAGGTCGAGCTGCGCGTCGGCGGCCGCCTTGGCGCAGTCGAGATCGCCGGGCCGCGCCAGTCGTGGCCGCTCGAGCTCAATCTTGCCCGCGCGTACGCTGCGCCGCGCTTCGCGCTCGTCGGCGACGCCGCCCACGGCGTGCACCCGATAGCCGGGCAGGGCGTGAACCTTGCCTTCCGCGACGTCGCCGCTCTGAGCGAGGTCCTTGTCGAGGATCTGCGCATCGGGCTCGACATCGGCAGCCTCGAGACGCTCGCGCGCTACGAGCGCTGGCGGCGCTTCGACTCCACGATGTCGGCAGCCGCCTTCGATGGCTTGAACCGCCTCTTCTCGAACGACTGGACATTGCTGCGCGCCGCGCGCGACTTCGGCCTCTCTCTCGTAGACCGCATGCCAGCCGTGAAGCGCAGGCTAGTCGCCGAAGCCGCCGGCCTCGCGGGCGACTTGCCGCGCCTCTTCAAAGGCGAACGCCTCTAGCAACCGCGCCACCCTCGCGTCGACTATGTGAGAGTCAGTCCACCGCGTCGGCTCCATTCGCGTCTCCGGCATCCACTTCGCCGGGCGGCGCGAGCACGATGACGCCGCGGGCAAGATCGACCGCGCGCACGACATCCTCGGTCATCGGATAGAGATCCGTCCGCTTGGCGCCCAGGGGCTCGACCTCGAGGATGTCGCCTGCGCCGTAGTTCGCGACGCCGACGACCGTGCCGAGCGCCGCGCCCTCCTCCGTCACCGCCGCGAGGCCCACGAGATCGGCATGGTAGTACTCGCCATCGGCGGGCGGCGGCAGGCGGTCCCGCGCTACGTAGAGCGCTTCCCCCTTGAGCTTCTCGGCTTGCGTGCGGTCGGTGACGCCGGCCACGCGACAGATCACGCCCTTGGCCGTTACGCCGTCGATCTCGAGATCATAATGGGTGCGCCCGTCCTCGCTCTCGAGCTGTCCGTAGTCGGCGATCGCTTCCGGCTCGCCCGTGTAGGTGCGCACGAGCACCGCGCCGCGGATACCGTGGGCCGATGAGATGTGCCCGAGCAGCACGCGCCGCGCTGAGCCGGTGTCACGAGTCATGAGCTGGCGCCCGAGCTGATCAGGATATCACGCCGCGAGCGGCCCGACGTAGGTCACTTGCACCTCGATAGGCTCGCCCGCGATCTCGACAACGCCCTTTGCCACCGGAGCGGCACGATGCAGGCACGTCGAGATCCTCAATGTCGCACCGTCCGCGCCGGCCGTGAAGCCCGTGATCAGCTCTGCATGCGGCGGGATGGCGAGGCGAAGCTCGACCAGGCTGCCGTCGCCGGCGGGATCCGGCTGGCACGACCCCGTAAATACGCCGCCGAACCGGTCGCTGCCGAGGATGCGCCCGTCGCGCACGAGCGCAAGGCCATCCCCAAACTCGGCCCCGAGTGGTCCCGAGTGCTGAAAGCTGAGCTCATAGACCCCGTTGTCCAGCATTGCCGTCCCCGATCCGAACCTCGTGCCGGCTCTTGCAATGGAATGGAGCCGCAGGAGCAGTCCGCACTATGAAACGGGTACAGTCTAGCAAGACAGCCGCAAGTCGCGACCGCGACCGGCCGACAGCCTTAATCGGCGGCGCAAGTCGAGGCACATCTCAGCCGGCGCGCTGCTATTGCAGGCGCTCGAGCCGGCGCCCGATGGCCAGGGCGTAGTACCAGAGGCGCCGCTCTTGCGCGGTCCACGTATCGACGTCCGGCTTGTCGTTCATGAGGGCGGTGCCTTGCACCAGCGCCTCGCTCCGTCGATCCCACAAGGCCGCCTGGGCCTCGGTGAGATTAGTCCTCAGCGACATTGAGCATCCCCGAAGTGCCTCGCAGCGGCGGAGAACGCCGTCTCCGCCCTGCCCCCGAAAATCCCGCCACTCGTGATCGCCCGACCCACCCTCGCGATCACGAAGGAATCTAAAATAGTTCGGAACGGTGTTCGAGGGGCCGCGAGAGCAGGGATCACAACTTGATTGTGACTGATGCCAATTCGCTGCACTGGGGGCGCCGCCTGGAAAGGAGGCACCGGTAGGTGCCCCCTTCGCCCGAAGCATGCGCAGGGAGGCGGGCCTTATGCCTCGCCGCCAGCGGCGGCGGCGGCATCCTCGGCGGCCTTCGCCTTGGCGGCGGCGCGCTCCTGCGCCTTCTTCTTCGGCTTCGACTTCTCCGGATTGTTGCGGGCCTCACGCTTCAGGAGTCCGGCGCCGTCGAGCAGGCGCTGCACGCGGTCGGTCGGCTGGGCCCCGACCGAGAGCCAGTGCTTGCAGCGGTCGAGGTTGAGCTTCACCCGCTCCGGGTTGTCCTTCTTGAGCATGGGATCGAAGGTGCCGATCTGCTCGATGTAGCGGCCGTCGCGGGGCGAGGCGCTGTGGGCGACGACGACATAGTAGTAGGGGCGCTTCTTCGCGCCACCGCGCGAAAGACGGATCCTGGCTGACATGAGTGAGTCCTTTCTTTTTGATCTGGATCTGAATTCGAAACGCGGCCCGGGCCGCCGCTTTGGCTATTTCTTCTTCCCCGGCAAGCCGGGGAACCTTGGACCGGGCCCGCCAAGGCCCGGCAAAGCTCCACCGCCGAGACCGGGCAGTCGCGGAGGCAATCCTCCGCCGCCCAATCCCGGCAATCCCTTCGGCAAGACGTCCCTGAGGTCGGACGGAAGCTGCTCGAGCGCCTTCGGATCGAGCTTCGCGAGCTCGCCCTGCATCTGCGCCATCTCAGCTTCAGAGGGTCCGCCGCCCCCCATGCCGAACATCTTGGCCATCATGCCGCGGTTCTTGCCCATGGCCCGCATCATGTCGGCCATCTGCCGGTGCATCTTGATGAGCTTGTTGACGTCCTCGACTTTGGTGCCCGATCCGGCTGCGATCCGCTTCTTGCGCTTGGCATCGAGGATTTTGGGTGCGCGCCGCTCCTTGGGAGTCATCGACGAGATGATTGCGCGCTGGCGCTTCAGAATGCGGTCGTCGAGGTTGGCATTGTTGAGTTGAGACTTGATCTTGCCGACGCCGGGCAGCATGCCGAGCAGCCCGCCCATGCCGCCGAGCTTCTCCATCTGGCCCAATTGCTCTGAGAGATCCTCGAGATCGAAGTCGCCCTTCTTCATCTTCTGGGCGATCGACTTCGCTTTCTCGACGTCGATGGTCTGCGCCGCCTTCTCGACGAGGCCCACGATGTCGCCCATGCCGAGGATGCGGCCGGCGATGCGCGCTGGATCGAAATCCTCGAGCGCATCCCACTTCTCGCCCGTGCCGATGAGCTTGATCGGCTTGCCCGTGACCGCGCGCATGGAGAGCGCCGCGCCGCCGCGGCCGTCTCCGTCCGCGCGCGTGAGCACCGTGCCGGTGATGGCGAGGCGGCTGTCGAAAGCCTTCGCCGTGTTGACCGCGTCCTGGCCGGTCAAGCTGTCGACCACGAGCAGGATCTCGTGCGGGTCGGTGACGGCCTTGATCTCCGCGACCTCGTCCATCAGCTCGTCGTCGAGCGTCGTGCGGCCGGCCGTATCGAGCAGCACCACGTCGTAGCCGCCGAGGCGCGCGGCCTCGAGCGCGCGCTTGGCGATGGCCACCGGCGTCTGCCCGGCGACGATCGGCAGCGTCTGAACTTCCGTTTGCTCGCCGAGCACGCGAAGCTGCTCCTGCGCCGCCGGCCGCCGCGTGTCGAGCGACGCCATCAGGACTTTCTTCCTGTCCCGCGTCTTGAGCCGCCAGGCGATCTTGGCGGTGGTCGTCGTCTTGCCCGAGCCCTGGAGGCCCGCCATCAGGATCGCGACCGGAGGCGTGGCGTGGAGATCGATCGGCTCGGCATCGGAGCCAAGGGTGCGCACGAGCTCGTCGTTGACGATCTTGACGACCATCTGGCCGGGTGTGACCGATCGCAACACCTCCTGGCCTACGGCCTTGGCGCGCACCCGCTCCGTAAATTCGCGCACCACCTCGAGCGCTACGTCCGCTTCGAGCAGCGCCCGGCGCACCTCCCGCATGGCCTCGGTAACGTCGCCCTCCGAGAGGGCGCCGCGCTTGGTCAGCTTATCGAGAACCTCTGAGAGGCGGTCCGAAAGCGATTGAAACATCTAAGCCTTTCTGCAAAGCAGGAATGCACCCGAGGGCGCTACGCGCTGTCGGGTGTTGACCCCCCTGCCTCCCGGCCCGGCTCGGCCGGGTCATGTGCAGAGCGGCGGCTCTGGTGCACAGGGCCGTCTGGATGGCGGGCACATTCTCCGATATGCCACCCCCTGTCAACGCCGCAAAAGCGGGCCGGAACGGCCAAACAGGGGCAGCGCAGCCACGAAACCCTTTGAAAACGGCTGTAGTGCGCGGCGGGTGCATTGCCATCCAGGCCCCCGACCCACCATAATTCTGCGCCGATCGAAGCCCAGGGAATGGGCACGGGGCTTAAGGGAGACGTCAGGGAATGTCTGAGCGCTCTGCGCCATGGAACCGGGGGTGTCCCGTCCTCGCGCTTTTGGCGACGTTCGCGCTCGGTGGCTGCGCGGCGAGCAGCCCCTTCGGCTCATCCAACGATTTCGATCGCACCTTCATCGGCGCGGCCCAGACCTGGGACCTCGACAAGAACGGCTCCGTGAGCTGCGACGAGTGGGCGCAATACGTTCGCCAGTCGGTCCAGGAGAACGACTCCAACGGAGACGGCGCCCTCGACGCCAATGAGTTCGCCAAGCTCGCCCGTGCCGACCGCCTCTTCGAGATGGCCAACCTCTCCTACTATGACGCCAACGGCGACGGCCGTGTCACGGCGGAGGAGATGACGCAGAAGCAGAACGTCGCCTTCAAGCTCCTCGACCGCAACAGCGACTGCCAGATCGATCGAACCGAGTCCGTGGTGGTCTACGGCGTCGACAAGCCGAAGGAGAAGGAAGTCGACCAGAAGATCCCGCGGCCGGGCAACTAGCGTAAGGGAAATTTTTAGCCGCCCGGCGTCAGGCGAACAATGCGCCCTCCGTCGTCCGTAAGGATGTAGACCGCACCATCGGGCCCTTGGCGGATGTCGCGCACACGCTCGCCGATGTTCTCCACCAGCACCTCGCGCTGAACCACCTCGCCCTCCTTCATGACGAGCCGCTGCACTTGCATGAACTTGAGCGAGCCGACCAGGAAATTGCCCTTCCAGGCCGCAAAGAGATCGCCCGTGTAGATGAGCAGCGCCGACGTCGCGATCGACGGCTTCCAGTAATAGACGGGCTGCTCGAGCCCCTCCTTGGCGGTGATTCCCTCGCCCACCGGCCCACCGGAGTACTCAATTCCGTAGGTGATGATGGGCCAGCCGTAGTTCTTGCCGATCTCTGGATGATTGAGCTCGTCGCCGCCCTGCGGCCCATGCTCGAGGGTCCACAGCTGACCGGTTGCGGGATCGATCGCCGCGCCCTGCATGTTGCGATGGCCGATGGACCACACCTTGGGGTCCCACCCCGCCGGCCGCTTCGAATCGGCGATCGGCGCGCCGTCCTGCGTGATGTGGATGACCTTGCCGATCTCGTTTGCCGGGTTCTGGGCTTCCGCACGCGCAAAGTTGCGCTCCCCCGTCGTCACGAAAAGCGAAGCGTCTGGCGCGATAGCGATGCGCGACCCGAAGTGAAATGTGCTTTTCCACGCCGGCTCCTGCCGGAAAATGACCTTGAGGTCGCTGAGCGCTCCGCTCCCGCTGCCGTCAAATGTCAGCCGCGCCTTGGCGACACTGGTGCCGTTCTTCCCGTCCTCGCGCGGCTCGGCATAAGAGAGGAAGAGGTGGCCACTCTCCCCGAAATCCGGCGCGAGCCGCACGTCGAGCAGGCCGCCCTGACCCTGAGCGGCGACCTCGGGTACCCCTTTGACCGGCTCCGAGAGCGCGCCGTCCTTTCCGACCACGCGCAGCCGCCCGGGCCGTTCCGTCGCGAGCATCCGCCCGTCGGGAAGGAACTCGAGACCCCACGGGCTCTCGAGCCCTTTGGCGACTGTCTCCATGTTGACCGCCGTCGGTGCCGCATCGGGCGCATTGGTCTGCGCGGCAAGAGCCGGCAAGCCAATGAGCAGCATAGGAAAAGTTGTGATCGCTTGCAGGCGGCTGGACATCGGATCTCCTTGGAATCGAGACGTAATCGCGGTGCGGATCGAGGCTTATGTAGGGGCCGCCGCCGCGGGCAACAGCCTCTGGAGGGAGGCAAAACCGCAGATACCCCCGCTATTTGTGTTTTCCGGCCGCTTCGCCCATATAGTCGGCCCATGAGCGCTGAGCTGAGCAAAAAAGCCCTGCCCCACTACGTCAAGATGAATGGGCTCGGCAACGAGATCGTCGTCGTCGACCTGCGGAGCGGCGCGCGTGCTCTGACGCCCGATCAGGTGCGCGCCGTCGCCCATGATCCGCGGACGGCCTTCGACCAGATGATGGTGCTTTTCGCGCCGCGCACGCCCGGCACCGAGGCCTACGTGCTGATTTACAACTCCGACGGCTCCCAATCCGCCGCCTGCGGCAATGGCACGCGCTGCATCGGCTGGCTCGAGAAGGAGCGCACGGGGCGCTCCGCGCTCCGCTTCGAGACGCCGGCCGGCGTGCTGCCGGTCGAGATCGCGGACATCTCCTCGATCACCGTCGACATGGGTGAGCCGCGATTCGCCTGGAACGAGATCCCCCTCTCGGAGCCGTTTCACGACACGCGCGCCATCGAGCTGCAGATCGGGCCGATCGACAAGCCGATCTTGCACTCCCCCTCGGTGGTCAACGTCGGCAACCCCCACGCCATTTTCTGGGTCGACGACGATGTCGAGAGCTATGACCTCGGCCGCTTCGGCCCGCTGCTCGAGAACCACCCTTTGTTTCCCGAGCGCGCCAACATCAGCATCGCCAAGGTTGTCTCGCGCACGGCGCTTCGCGTGCGCACCTGGGAGCGCGGCGCCGGGCTGACGCGCGCCTGCGGCTCGGCCGCCTGCGCGAGCGCCGTCGCGGCCATGCGCAAGAGGATGACGGACCGCAAGGTTACCGTCGCTCTGCCCGGTGGCACGCTTGTCATAGAATGGACGGCCGGCAACCGTATTCTCATGACCGGTCCCGTTGAGCTCGAGCATGAAGGAGAGCTGTCAGGCATCTTGGCTCAAACTGCGGGATGAGCGTCGTGTCTTGTTCCCATGGGGCACATGCCCTAGAGCTGATGGCGTCGGGCCCGACAGGTCCGAAGCGTAAATCACCGGTCTCATCAAAGACCTAGCCGCCAACGAAGTTGCGATGGACCCCACGCCCGAACCGCTGATCATCACGCTCGGCTGCCGCCTTAACGCCTACGAGTCCGAGGTGATGAGAAAGCACGCCTCCGAGGCGGGCTTGGGCCCTTGCGTCATCGTCAACACCTGCGCCGTGACGGGCGAGGCGGTGCGCCAAGCCGAGCAGACGATCCGCAGGCTCCGCCGCGAGAACCCCTCCGCGCGCCTCATCGTGACGGGCTGTGCCGCTCAAGTCGAGCCCGAGCGCTTCGCCGAGATGGACGAGGTCGACCACGTAATCGGCAACGCCGAAAAGCTCGAGCCCACCACCTTCCTCAAGCTTTCGACCGACGATCTCGAGCGCATCGCCGTAAACGACATCATGGCCGTCAAGGAAACGGCGCTGCACATGATCGATGGCTTCGGATCGCGTGCCCGTGCCTTTGTGCAGATCCAGAACGGCTGCGATCACCGCTGCACCTTCTGCATCATTCCGATGGGACGCGGCCCCTCCCGCTCTGTACCCGCCGGCGAGGTCGTGACCCAGATCCGCCGTCTGGTCGAGGATGGGTGCCGCGAGGTCGTGCTGACCGGTGTCGACATCACCTCCTATGGCGGCGACCTTCCGGGCAAGCCATCGCTCGGTCGCCTCGTGAGGCAGATTCTTGCCCACGTGCCCGAGCTTCCCCGTCTGCGCCTCTCTTCGATCGACCAGGTCGAGGCCGATCACCACCTCTTGGACGCCATCGCCACCGAGCCGCGGCTCATGCCGCATTTCCATCTTTCGCTCCAGGCCGGCAGCGACATGATCCTGAAGCGCATGAAGCGCCGCCATCTCCGCGTCGACGCCATCCGGTTTTGTGCGCACGTCCGCGCGCTCCGCCCGGACGTCGTCTTCGGCGCCGATCTCATCGCCGGCTTCCCGACCGAGACCGAGGAGATGTTCGAGGACACGCTTGGCCTTGTCGACGATTGCAGCCTGACGTACCTCCACGTTTTTCCCTACTCGCCGCGCAAGGGCACGCCCGCTGCGCGCATGCCCCAGGTGGACCGCGCGACCGCCAAGACTCGCGCCGCCCGCCTCCGCGCCAAGGGCGAGGCCGCGCACGCGAGCTATCTTGGCCGCCTCGCCGGCCACGAGATCGAGATCCTGATGGAGCGCGAGGACGTAGGACGCACGCCGCACTTCGCCGAGGTCCGGACCGCGACGCCGCGACCGGTGGGATCGCTTCTGCGGGCGAGGCTCGGACGCAACGACGGCCGCCGGCTAGACGGCGTCGTCATCGACGGGATGGCGGCTGCGTGAGCGAGAGCGATCATAAGAAGAAAGGCTTGTTTAGCCGTTGGCTCGGATCGGGCACCGCGACCGCCGACGAGCGCGACTCGACGCCCGACGCACCTGACACGCGGGAGCAGGCACCACAGGCAGAGAGCCCGCCCCCGCGCCGCAGTTGGTTCGAGCGCCTGAAGAGCGGCCTCTCGAAAACCTCCTCGCGCCTGTCCGAGGGCATCACCGGCCTCGTCACCAAGCGCAGGCTCGACCGCGAATCGCTCGACGATCTCGAGGACCTGCTGATCGGCGCCGACCTCGGCATCGAGACCGCCTCCCGCATCACGAAGGCCCTTTCCAAGGGCCGCTTCGACAAGGCCATCACACCCGAGGAGGTGCGCGAGGTCCTCGCCGACGAGGTCGCGCGCGTGCTCGAGCCCGTTGCCAAGCCCCTTGTCATCGATCCTGCCAAGAAGCCGCATGTCGTCCTCGTCCTCGGCGTCAACGGCTCGGGCAAGACGACGACCATCGGCAAGCTCGCGGCCAAGCTCTCGCGCGAGGGCAAGCGCGTGATGCTGGCCGCGGGTGATACCTTCAGGGCCGCCGCCATCGACCAGCTCAAGGTGTGGGGCGAGCGTACCGGCGCACCTGTCGTCGCCCGCGAGGTCGGCTCCGATGCGTCAGGCCTCGCCTTCGACGCCGTCAAGGCGGCGAACGATGGAAGATACGATGTTCTCCTGGTCGACACGGCCGGCCGCCTGCAGAACAAGGAAGGCCTGATGGCCGAGCTCGAGAAGGTCGTGCGCGTAATGCGCAAGGTCGATCCCACGGCGCCCCACGACGTGCTGCTCGTTCTCGACGCGACCACGGGGCAGAATGCGCTTCAGCAGGTGGAGGTATTTCGGGCCCGCGCCGGTGTCACCGGCCTTGTCATGACCAAGCTCGACGGAACGGCGCGCGGCGGCATTATTGTCGCCATCGCCGCCAAGCATGCTCTTCCCGTGCACGCCATTGGCGTGGGCGAGGGGATCGACGATCTGGAGCCGTTTTCCGCGCGGGACTTCTCGCGCGCCATTGCCGAAATCTAGCTGAGGCCATAGCGCTGACGATGTCACACGACACCACCTCTCGCCCCGCTAAGAAAGCCGGTGCCGCCTCCCAGGATGCGCCGCTTCGTCGCAAGCTCTATCCATTCAACGCCGAGCAGACGATCAACATCCTCTCCGAGTTCGGCCCGCTGGTGACGATGTTCGTCGTCAACGCGGCCTACGGCATCAACGCCGGCACCTGGGCGCTCATCCTCACGACCTTGATGGCGATTGCCGCCATGCTCTACATGTTCCACCGACCGCCGGTGTTCCCGCTCATCGCCTCGACCGTCACCATCGTGTTCGGCGCGCTCACCCTGATCACCAATGACCCGATGTGGGTGCAAATCAAGGTCACCATCTTCAATGCTCTGTTCGCCGGCTTTCTCTTCATCGGCCTTTGGACTAATCGGAATTTCTTCCAGTACGTTTTCGAGAAGACGTTCCATTACACCAAGGAAGGCTGGGACCAGTTTACGCGCAGCTTCGCCTGGTTCTTCCTTTTCACGGCGGTCATGAACGAGGTCGTGCGCTTGAGCTTCAAGGACGACCAGGTCTATCAATTCGCGGGCTATGCGATGACGGGCGTCGATGTCTGGATAGCTTTCAAATTGTTCATTGTGCTGCCCATAAGCGGCATTTACGCTTGGCTTCTCACCAAATGGATGAGCAAGCACCACCTCTAGGTCGGAGCAGCGCTCAACCGAACCCAAATCTCACTTCCGGAAAATAGTGGATCACATTCCGCGATGACAGACCGCGAGCCTCCGGCGACCCCTCCAGGCGACGCCTCGCAGCAGCTCTTGAAGTTCGCCGTCGAGCTTGGCCCGCTGCTCGTTTTTTTCCTCACCAACTGGCAGGCCGGCAGGTTCCTGACCGATCCCAAGCAGGCAATCTTCTGGGGCACCGGATTCTTCGTGGCCGCTACGATCGTCTCGCTCGGCGCATCGCGCATCCTTTTCGGGCGCGTGCCCGTGATGCCGCTCATCTCCGGTGCCGTTGTGCTGATCTTCGGTGGCCTTACGCTCTGGCTTCAGGATGAGCTCTTCATCAAGCTCAAGCCCACGATTGTGAACGGCATTTTCGCATGCGTGCTGTTCGGAGGGCTTCTCTTCGGAAAGTCCCTTCTCATGTACTTGTTCGGCGAGGTCTTTCGGCTCACGGACGAGGGATGGAAAAAGCTGACCTTCCGGTGGGCATGCTTTTTCGTGTTTCTGGCGATATTGAATGAATTCGCCTGGCGAACACTTTCGACTGACTCGTGGGTAACATTCAAAGTATTTGCGATCATGCCGCTAACAATGGCATTCGCAATCGCCCAGGTAGGCTTACTAAAGCGCTATGAGCTCGTAGATAAATCTGAACAGAGCCGCTCATAGCCTTTAATACCAACTTTTCAAATAATGTATACCTCTGATAGTCAGAGTAATGATGTATTACCATTACTAGGTTATGCTTGCTACGAGCCTTTAACCATCCAGTTTTTTCCTGGACGGAATGGTCTGAGTCATATTCTGTACTATCGAGATCGATGGGTGCTACGTGCTCCGGGGCTGAAGCCTTAGCGGCGGCGGACGTGTCGCGGTTGATCGATGCTTCCCCCACAACAGAATTCGTAACGACAGAATGGCACGCGACGCAACGAAACCATCCGACGGCAGCCTTGAGCAGTCGGCCCTCCACCTCCTTCATCGCGCCGAGCAATGCGCGAGCGAGTACTTCCTCAATGTTGCCAGTGATGGAGACATCACCCCAAGGCAGTATGCGGTTCTCACGACCATCGCCAGCGACGAGGGCCTCAGCCAGACCCACCTTGTCGAGCGCACCGGCATCGATCGCTCCACGATTGCGGACATCACGCGAAGGTTGTTGAAGCGGGGCCTGGTCCAGCGCCGGCGCACCCGCGAGGATGCCCGGGCCTATGCGGTCAAGCTCACCGATGCCGGCTGGAGGGCGCTCAAATCAACCGAGCCCGTGGTGAAGAGCGTGGACGAGAAGATTCTCTCCATCCTCCCCGTGAGCGAGCGCGAGCGGTTCCTTGAGGACTTGAGCGCCATTGTGACAGCGCTGAGAGCACGTTGACCAATCAAGGATCGACACAAAGCGAGCGGGCGCCCAGTCAGCAGCCCGCACGCTTTTGATCGGCTTCGGCTTCAGGCCGCAGACTTGAGCAGGTTGCGGCTGATCAGCGTCTCGGCGATCTGCACAGCATTGAGGGCCGCACCCTTCAAGAGGTTGTCGGCCACGATCCAGAGCGCGAGGCCGTTCTCGACCGTCGTGTCCTCGCGGATGCGCGACACGTAGGTTGCGTACTCGCCTGCCGCCTCGACCGGTGTCACGTAGCCGCCGGCCTCCCGCTTGTCGACCACGAGCACGCCCGGAGCATCGCGCAGGATCTCGCGCGCCTCCTCAGCCGTGATCGGCCGCTCGAACTCGACATTGACCGATTCCGAATGACCGACGAACACCGGCACGCGAACGCACGTCGCCGTGAGCTTGATCTTCGGATCGAGGATCTTCTTGGTCTCGGCCAACATCTTCCATTCCTCTTTCGTAAAGCCGTCTTCCATGAAGACGTCGATGTGAGGAATGCAGTTGAAGGCGATCTGCTTGGGAAACTTCCTGGGCTCGACTTCCGAGCCCGGCACGTATTTGCTCTTGGTCTGCGCCCAGAGCTCGTCCATTGCATCTTTGCCCGCACCGGAGACCGACTGGTATGTCGAGACCACGACACGCTTGATCGTCGCCGCGTCATGGAGCGGCTTCAGCGCAACCACCATCTGCGCGGTCGAGCAGTTCGGGTTCGCGATGATGTTCTTCTTGGCAAAGCCCGCCACCGCGTCGGCATTCACCTCGGGCACGACCAGCGGCACGTCCTGGTCGTAGCGCCAGCATGACGAGTTGTCGATCACCACGCAGCCCTTGGCGCCGATCCTCGGGCTCCACTCCTTGGACACCGAGGATCCCGCGGACATCAGGCAGATATCGGCCTTCGCGAAATCGAACTGCTCAAGATCCTGGCACTTGAGGGTGCGGTCGCCGCACGAGACCTCGGTTCCGAGCGAGCGGCGCGAGGCGATCGCATAGATCTCGTCGGCGGGAAAGCGCCGCTCGGTGAGTACGTTCATCATCTCGCGGCCGACGTTGCCGGTCGCGCCGACGACAGCTACTCTGTAGCCCATGGGTGCTGGATCCTTATCAAGGCCCGCCGGAGCGTCCCGACAGCGGCACTAGACTGCGTCGGAAATTTCCGACGGCGGCGTTGACTTACGCGCGCAAGCCTGGCCTTTCAAGGCCCTTTTCGTCGGGGCTGCTGCCTGCTCCGACCCCGTCCCCGGCCTACGCTTTGCGAGCGGCGGTCCGATTCTTCAGGTCTAATGCCCGCAAGGGTTCGAAAAGGCTCCTCTTGGCGACACCCTTGATCCTGCCGGCCGCAAGCGAACCGACCGCCGCAGTTGCCTGGCCGGACGGCATTACGCCGACCGACGAATATGCGACCGCGCTCGACTTCATCCGCGAGGGCCAGGGCAACCTTTTCGTCACCGGCCGGGCGGGCACCGGAAAATCTACGCTGCTCCGCGCCCTCCGCGACCTCATCGACGGCGAGATGGCGATCCTCGCCCCGACCGGCCTCGCCGCCGTCAACGCCGGTGGCCAGACCATCCACTCGTTTTTCTCCATTCCCCCCCGCCTGGTCCGGCCCGAGGACATCCGCCGCGGCCGCAACGGCGCGGTCATGCGCAAGCTCAAGTACCTCGTGATCGACGAGGTCTCGATGGTCCGCTCCGACCTAATGTGGGCCATCGATCAATCGCTGCGCGTCAACCGCGGTCGGGCGCGCGAGCCCTTCGGCGGCGTGCGCCTCGTGCTGTTCGGCGACTTGCACCAGCTTCCACCCGTCGTCCAGGAGGCGGAGGTCGCCGATCACCTGGAAGCCGAGTTCGGCGGACCCTTCTTTTTCTCCGTCACCGCGCTGCGCGAGGGGGCCGGCACCTCCCTGCTCGAGCTGACCCTGGTCTTCCGGCAGAGCGACGAGGAGCTCATCGGCGTCCTGAACCACATTCGCGACGGCGAGGCCGATGCGCAGGATCTCGCCTGCCTGAACGCGCGAGTGGCGCCGATTCGCACGCTCTCCGAGGGAGAGAGATTCGTAATCCTGACGCCGACGAACGCGGCCGCCCAGCGCATCAACATCGCCTACCTCGACGCGCTTCCCGGCCGCGCCTACACCTATGAAGCTGGCATCACGGGAGAATTCTCGCAGACGGCACAGCCGACCGACATGGCGCTGACGCTCAAGGCCGGCGCCAAGATTATTCTCCTACGCAACGATTCCGAGCGCCGCTGGGTGAATGGCACCATCGCGCGCATCGCGCGGCTCGAGGACAAGCGCGTTTTCGTCGAGGTTGCCGGCAAGGAGCACGAGCTCGAGCCTGCGAGCTGGGAGCAGCGCCGCTACGCCTTTGACAAGGAGCAGGAGAAAATTGTTGGCACCGTCGCCGGCACGTTCAAGCAATACCCGATCCGACTGGCTTGGGCGCTGACCATCCACAAGGCACAAGGACTCACCCTGGATAACGTGTACATCGACCTCGGGCGCGGCACCTTCGCGCATGGGCAGGCCTACGTAGCCCTGTCCCGATGCCGCTCGCTCGAGGGGCTTGCGCTCGCCCGCCGCCTCGAGCCCCGCGACATTTTGTTCGATCGGGCGGCCATGGCCTACCGCGAGCTGTTCCCCCATCTGTAGATTTCGCACTTGCGAGATCAAGGACTTGATCCGCTTCCGTACGACCTCCCGAGATACCCCGAATCGAGCCGATACAACGCCTGTTCGATACGCTTTTGACGCAGAGCAACATTTATCATGTTGCAATGCGAAAGATGCCTGATTATGGTGCAGCTCACGGACGAGATTCGAGCTTGCCTATCGCCCGCGCGGCGGTTGGGACGGAGGACAGGCAGCGGTTCGTCTGAGGCACGCCGTTCGGCAATTTGAAAGAACAAGGAGCAATTCCGTGAACGACTTTACCCGCCAGACCCAGGAAATGTTTGCTGCCGCCAAGGACGCCCGCATTCCGGAGCAGGTCCAGGCTTTCGCTGAGGACAGCGTCTCCAAGGCCCGCGAGACCTACGGCAAGCTGTCGACCGTCGCCAAGGATGGCGCCAAGGTTCTCGAGGAGATGATGGTCAGCGCCCATGCCGGCGCCAAGAGCATCGGCGACAAGGTTCTGAGGAACACCGAGACCAACACCGAGGCTGTCTTCGAGGCCGCTCAGGCCATCGCCCGCGCCAAGACGCTCCCCGAGCTTCTCCGCCTTCAGTCGAGCTTCGTTCAGCAGCAGCTCTCCACCGCTGGCGCGCAGTCGAAGGAGCTCTTCGAGCTCTCGACCAAGGTTGCACAGCAGACGTTCGAGAGCCTGAACAGCGCTGCCACGAAGACCTTCGAGCAGATGAAGAAGGCCGGCTGATCTCGGCGCTCATGGGCGCACGAAAAGCCTGCATTTCCGAGTTGCCTTGACCACACGCCCGGCGATGAGAATCGCCGGGCGTACTGGTGTGTATGCGCTTCGAGAATTTTCTCGACGCGTCATGCGTTCTTCCTTCCGCGTAAGAAATTCCGCGCTATAGTGGATGCATGTTAGGGTCGCGTTCCGATATCAAGATCCGCAAAGGCAGGCTCTCCGACGCCAAGTCCGTCGCAGAGACGTTTCGCCAGTCCTGGCAGCAGGCCTATCGCGGCATCATCCCCCACCTGCATCTCGAGAACATGATTCGCAGGCGCGGCCCCGAGTGGTGGACGAACGTCATCCGCAGCGGTGACAGTCTGCTCGTGCTCGAGCAGTCGGGCACGGTCGCTGGCTATGCCACGATGGGCTTCTCTCGCACGCGCGGTCCGTTCCAGGGCGAGATCTACGAGCTCTACGTGGGTCCCGTCTATCAGGGGCTGGGGCTCGGCGAGCATCTGTTCGAGGCGTGCCGTCACGGGCTAGACGAGCGGCGTTTGAAGGGCCTCATCGTCTGGGCTCTCTCCGAGAACACCATGGCCACGGATTTCTACTGGCGCCGCGGCGGCCGGCCCGTGAAGCAGGCTTTCGAGACCATCGGCGGCCAGAAGCTCGAGAAGATCGCCTTCGGCTGGACGAATTAGATCGGCTACATCGGGCTGCGGCCGGCGGCCCCCTGCACCTCGGGGGCCTGCGGGCATTTTCCAGATCTCGCCACCGTGTCGGCAAGCTTGCGGGCGAGCACGATCGCATCGGCATTCGCGAGCGCGTCAACCAGCGCCACCTGGCAGGTCTCGTCGTCGGTGACGCGGCTGACGACCAGAACCTCTCCGTTTCCCGTAGCGCTGCGCGTGAAGTAGCGCACGATAGTGGCATAGGGAACGGTGCGCTCGCCCCGGATCACGAAGCGCCACTCGACCGTTGTGCGCCGCCCACCCTTTTCGAACAATGTGTTGAAAGAGCTCAAGGTTTGTCGGGCGGCTAGGCGTTGCTCGGCATTCTGGCCAACGCTGAGATAGGTCTTGAGCTCGCCCTCGGCGAGAAAAATCGGATAGCCCGGAAGCCCCTCGCAAAGGCGTGCCTCGCCGTAGGTGCTGCGCGGCACCGGCCTGCAGTCGGCAAGATCGATCGCTGTGTAGAGGCTCTTCACTTGCTGCACGGCCTCGGCCCCACCGCTGTGACAGGCCAATAATGCCAATGCTGCGAGCCAAGCCGAATATCGGGCCATTTTCGCCTCTTGGGCCGGCAGGAATCCCTCCCTCGTCATCTACACAGTCAACTTGGCAGAAATCTGGGAAAGCGGAAGCCGGCGCTGGTGCGCTGCGGTATGGCATACAATCCCGGTTGAGAGCCTCGTCGGTTGAACAGGCCGCACTTCCTCTGGCAGCGCGCGATTGCTATATCCGCGCGCAAACAGACCTTCCGAGGGCGTGATGAGCGAGATCCGCATCGCTGTGATGGGTGTCGCCGGCCGCATGGGCCGCGAGCTCGTCCGCGCGGTCTCGTCGGCTGAGGGGTGCTCTGTCGCGGGCGGGATCGAGCCGCCAGGCTCGCCCGCGGTGGGCGCCGACGTCGGCACGCTCGCCGGCCTTGAGCCGCTTGGCATTCCCGTGACCACCGACCCGCTCGAGGCCGCCGCGCGCGTCGACGCGGTGATCGACTTCACCACGCCGAAAGCGACCGTCGAGATGGCCGGGCTCGCTGCCAACGCACGCATCGTGCACGTGATCGGCACCACCGGACTCTCCGAAAGCGACGAATCAGCAATTCGGGCCGCAGCGCGCCACGCTACGGTCATCAAAGCCGGCAACATGAGCCTCGGCGTCAACCTGCTGACTGCGATCACCCGACGGATCGCGGAAGCGCTCGATGCGGACTACGACATCGAGATCGTCGAGATGCATCATCGGCAGAAAGTCGACGCACCTTCGGGAACGGCGCTGATGCTCGGTGCCGCAGCTGCCGAGGGACGCGGAGTTGATCTCAAGACCACGAGCGTGAGAACGCGCGACGGCCATACCGGGCCGCGCAAGAGAGGCGACATCGGATTCGCCACCTTGCGGGGAGGCACCGTCGTCGGCGACCACACGGTGATCTTTGCCGGTGACGGCGAGCGCATCGAGATCACGCACCGTGCCGCCGACCGGAGCATATTCGCGCGCGGCGCCGTCAAGGCGGCGCTGTGGGGCCGCGGCAAAGGGCCGGGGCTCTTCACAATGGGCGATGTATTGGGGCTTTAGACTGGATGTCGACGTTGCAGAGAACAGTGCGAACCGGAACCATGAACAATCGCCTCGTGCTCGTCCGCCACGGAGAGAGCGAATGGAACAAGAAGGACATCTTTACAGGCCTTCGCAACCCTGACCTCACCGACAAGGGAGTGATCGAGGCCGTGTGGGCCGGCCGCGTCCTCAAGTCCGAAGGCCTGAGCTTCGACGTCGCGTTCACAAGCAAGCTGAAGCGTGCGCAGCACACGCTCGACATCATCCTGAGCGAGATGGGCGGCACCGAGCCAGAGCGTTTCGAGGATCCCGCGCTGAACGAGCGCGACTACGGCGAGCTCTCCGGCCTCAACAAGGAGGAGGCGCGCGCCCGCTGGGGTGCCGAGCAGGTGCTGGCCTGGCGCCGCAGCTACGACATGCCCCCGCCGGGCGGCGAGAGCCTGAAGGACACCGCCGCGCGCGTGCATCCCTACTACCTAGCGCACATCTGGCCTCAGCTCGTCGCCGGCAAGAACGTCCTCGTCGCGGCGCACGGCAACTCGCTGCGTGCACTCATCATGCACATCGAGAAGCTCACGCCGGAGCAGATCCTCGACCGCGAGCTGGCGACGGCCGCGCCCCAGGTCTATCGATTGACCGAGACAGGCGACGTGTCGGAGTACCGGGAGCTGGTGCGCTCCGAGGGTCGAGACGACGGCATCTGAGGGTTCTCTGCCATGGTGTGGGAAGAGCTCGGCCGCGAGGCCGACGAGGCCAACCAGCGCGACCGCGATCGCTGGATCGGCGTCTTCATCGGCGTGCTCGCCGTCATTCTGGCGATCTGCTCCATGGGCGGCGACAACGCCGGCAAGGACGCCACGCTGAAGAACATCGAGGCCACCAACACCTGGGCGTTCTTCCAGGCGAAAAACATGCGCCGCCACGTCCTGCGCATCGGAATCGACGACCTCGAGATCCAGAAGCTCGCCAATCCCACGATGCCAGCCGACGCGCTTGCCGCCATCGACACCAAGCTCGCCGACTACCGCAAGGAGGAGCAGAAGCTCACGTCCGACCCTGAGAAGGGCGAGGGCCTTGATCAGCTCTGGGAGCGCGGCAAATCGCTCGAGGCCGAGCGCGACGTCGCCATGAGGAAGGATCCCTATTTCGACTACGGCGAGGCGCTGTTGCAGATCGCGATCGTGCTTGCTGGCGTCGCCATCATCTCCGGCGGCTCGGCGCTCATCGCAACGAGCGCAGTCCTTGGCGTGCTCGGCACCTTCATGACGGTGAACGGCTTCACGCTTCTCTTCGAGTTGCCCTTCCTCGGCTGATCCGGCGAGCGGTCAACGCGCCTGCCCTTGCCCCGCCGCGGCGGGCGCGCTAGGACCCCTCCCCAACCTCACTCTGACGGACGCTCCCCAATGGCAACGCACAAGCTTCTGCTCCTTCCCGGCGACGGCATCGGCCTCGAGACCATGGCCGAGGTCGAGCGCATCATTGCGCTCATGAACAAGAAGGGCGGCAAGCACACGTTCGAGACCGAGCACGACCTGGTCGGCGGCGCGGCCTACGACAAGCACGGCGTCGCCGTGACCGACGAATGCGTGGCGAAGGCGAAGAAGGCCGACGCGGTGATCTTCGGCGCCGTCGGTGGACCCAAGTGGGACAAAGTGGCCTACGCAGTCCGCCCTGAGGCCGGCCTCCTGCGCTTGCGTAAGGATCTCGACCTGTTCGCCAACCTCCGTCCCGCCATCTGCTATCCCGCGCTCGCCGATGCCTCGTCGTTGAAGCGCGAGCTGGTCGAGGGCCTCGACATCATGATCGTGCGCGAGCTGACCGGCGGCGTGTATTTTGGCGAGCCGAAGGAGATCGTGACGCTCGAGGACGGCCAGAAGCGCGCCGTCGACACCCAGCTCTACACGACGCGCGAGATCGAGCGCATCGCTAAGGTGGCTTTCGATCTCGCCCGCAAGCGCGGCAACAAGGTGCACTCGGCCGAGAAGCGCAACGTGATGAAGACGGGCGTGCTCTGGAACGAGGTCGTGACCGCGACCCACAGGTCTTACGCGCCCGACGTCGAGCTCAACCACATCCTCGCCGACAACTGCGCCATGCAGCTGGTCCGCAATCCGAAGCAGTTCGACGTCATCGTCACCGACAACCTGTTCGGCGACGTGCTCTCCGACGAGGCCGCCATGGCGACGGGCTCTCTCGGCATGCTGCCGTCGGCATCCCTCGGCGCCGCCGACGCCAACACCGGCAAGCGCATGGCCCTCTACGAGCCCGTCCACGGCTCGGCACCGGACATCGCCGGCAAGGGTCTGGCCAATCCGATCGCGACCATCGCTAGCTTCGGCATGGCGCTGCGCTACTCGCTCGACATGACCGCGGAGGCGGACCTGATCGACAAAGCGATCGCCGGCGTGCTGGCGGACGGGCTACGCACCGGCGACATCATGCAGGCGGGCATGACCAAGGTCGGCACCAGCGAGATGGGCACCGCCATCCTCGGCAAGCTCGAGAAGCTCGCCGCCTGAGCTCGGCTTCGCGCCGCTCTTGGATCACAGCTTGCGCAGCGCAACCGTGCTGATGCTGTGGTCTTCCGACTTGGTCAGGATGAGCCTCGCGCGCGGGCGCGTCGGCAGGATGTTCTCGGTGAAATTCTTGAGGTTGATCGTGCGCCAGATCTCGAGGGCGCGCGTCACCGCGTTGTCGTGCGAGAGCGTGACATAGCGATGGAAATACGCCGCGGGATCGCGGAACGCGGTGCTGCGCAGGCGCATGAAGCGCGCCACGTACCACTTCTCGATCGTCTCCGCCGGCGCGTCGATGAAGATCGAGAAATCGATGAAATCGGAGACGAAGGGAATGGCATCCCCGTCTTTGTGCAGGCCTGCCGGCTGCAGCACGTTGAGCCCCTCGACGATCAGGATGTCCGGCCGCTCGATCACCGCCTTCTGACCCGGAATGATATCGTAGTGGAAGTGCGAGTAGACGGGCGCTTCGATGCGTTCCTTGCCGCTCTTCACGTCGGCAAGAAAGTTGAGCAGCCGTGCCGTGTCGAAGCTCTCGGGGAAGCCCTTGCGATTCATGAGGCCCCAGGCCTCGAGCTCCCGGTTGGGAAAGAGGAAGCCGTCGGTTGTGATGAGATCGACGCGCGGATGGTCCGGCCAGCGAGCGAGCAGGGCCTTGAGGACGCGCGCCGTCGTGCTCTTGCCGACTGCAACCGACCCGGCGACCCCGATGATGAACGGCACCTTCCCGTCCGACCGGCCGAGAAATGTCGAGCTCACCGCGTGCAGCTTCTGCGCGGCGGCGACGTAGAGATTGAGGAGGCGCGAGAGCGGGAGATAGATCGTCTCCACCTCCTCGACCGACAGCTCCTCGAGCAGACCGGAAAGCACCGCGAGCTCGTGCGGAGCCAGAGTCATCGGCGTGTCCGCGCGCAGGCGAGCCCACTCCTGCCGTGAGAACACGCGATAGGGAGAGAACTGCAGCTCCGAGGAGCCGCCGGCCACAACTTCGAGATGCGAGCTGTCTCGCGCCGGTGGGGCCTTCTCCCGCGCCGTCATGGGAGTCACCTGGAAGCCTTGCCGGCTTCTCCTTCTCGGGCCGCCTTCTCGGCGTGCCCGGACACGCCCGAACGCTCGTCCAGCACCGCGAGCACATCGGCGAACGCGACGCCTCGTGCCTCGAGCAAGACCAGCAGATGATAGAGCAAATCTGCCGCTTCCGCACGCAGCGCGTCGTCGTCCTGTCCGGCGCCCGCAATGACGGTCTCGACCGCCTCCTCGCCAAGCTTCTTGGCGCAATGCACCGCGCCCTTGTCGAGCAGCGCGCGCGTATAGGAGGCTTCCGCAGTTTCAGCGCGCCGGGCCCGGATGGTCGCCGCGAGGCGCTCTAGGGTGTCGTTGCTCATGGGGCCGGCTTTCTGGACCACGATTGCTTCGGACCTTGTCAGTCCGAATCAGAGATGCAGAGCATCCGACCCGATACAATCGGATCAATCAAAGGCTGCTCGAAGACGGGGCAACCTGCCGTTAGAGAGCGCCCGTGTCGAGCATCGCGCACTTCCGCGCTTAATTTTCATCGCGTCCCGACGCGCTTCAGCTGCCGTTCGAGCCCACGAGCCGCATGCGGATGTAGTCGAGCTGGTCGAAATTTCCATACTTGATGATCAGGTTGCCGCTCTCACCCGAGCCGCGCTTGACCTCGACCTTGAGCCCCAGCGTGTCCGCGAGCTCTTTCTCGAAGGCCTTGGTATCCGGATCTTTCTCGCGCGCCTTGCGCGCGCCGGTGGGACCCGGCTCGCCGATCGGTCCGGTCTGGACCAGCGCCTCGACCTCACGAACGTTGAGCGCCTTGTCCAGGATCTCCTTGGCCAGCGCCTCGGCATCCGGACGCCCTACGAGCGCGCGCGCGTGGCCGGCCGTGAGGCGTCCGTCCTGGACATAGGCCTGGACCCCCTCGGGCAGCTTCAGGAGGCGCAGCGTGTTGGCCACATGGCTGCGGCTTTTACCAATGATCTCTGAAACTTGTTCCTGGCTATAGTCGAACCGCTCAATGAGATCCCGATAGCCCGACGCCTCTTCGATCGCGTTGAGATCGGCGCGCTGGACGTTCTCGATGATCGCGATCTCGAGCACGTCCCGGTCGGAGAGATCCCGCACGATGACCGGCACCGAATGCAGGCCGGCCCGCTGCGCCGCCCGCCAGCGACGCTCGCCGGCCACGATCTCGAGCATCTGCGGGTTGTCGGGATCGGGCCGCGCGATGATCGGCTGCACGATACCCTTTGTTCGGATCGACTCGGCGAGCTCGGCCAGATCCTGGTCCGCGAAGTCCTTGCGCGGATTGAACCGCCCGCTCCGAAGCTGGTCGAGCGGAGCCTGCCGCTGCTCGCCATCCGCCGGCAGCCGCTGCTGCATCTGCGGTGTCTCACCGATGAGGGACGCCAAACCCCGGCCGAGCCGGCTCTTCGGTAGCGGTGAGTTCATGATGTGATCCAGCATGTCCAGACGTTAGGCGGCCTCTGTTTGCCGTTCTCTTTCAATGATTTCCGTCGCCAGGCGAATGTAGGCTTGGCTGCCCGCGCAGTCGTAGTCGTAGAGCAGGATCGGCTTGCCGTGCGAAGGCGCCTCCGCCACCCGCGTGTTCCGCGGAATGACCGATTCGTAGACCTTGGTTCCGAAGAAGGCACGCACTTCCTCCGCGACCTCGCGTGACAGCGTGGTCCGGGCGTCGTGCATGGTGAGCACCACGCCTTGGATTTCGAGCCGCGGATTGAGCGTCGCCCGGATCTGGTCGATGGTCTCCTTAAGCTGCGAAATGCCTTCCAGCGCGAAGAATTCGCACTGGACGGGGACCAGGACCGCATCCGCTGCCGCGAGCGCATTGAGAGTGAGGATGCTGAGCGAAGGCGGGCAGTCGATCAGGACGTATTTATAGCCCTGATCCGCCACCCTGTTTTTGACTTGGGCTGCAAGAGCAGTCACGGCGTCCCTGAGCTTGTAAGGCTTGCTCGAGTCGCCCCCGAGATCGGTATCGAGACCCACCAGGTCCGAGTTGGCCGGTACGACATGGAGATTGGGGATCGCCGTCGGCTTGGCCGCATCCACCAGGCTCACGGTGCCCATGAGAGCATCGTAAGAGGTTTTGGCACGGTCCTCGGCCGGGATTCCGAGCCCGGTCGAGGCATTGCCCTGAGGATCGAAATCGATCACCAGGACCCGCTCGCCGATGGCGGCCAGTGCCGTGCCGAGATTGATGGCTGTTGTCGTCTTGCCGACGCCCCCCTTCTGGTTGGCAATCGCTAGAACTCGAATTCCGTGGCTTGTCACGAGGCTAACCCTCCGTCCTCACGGTCAAATTCCGGATCACGGCAATGCGCGCGTCTGCATCTGTCAGGCTGGGCGCGAGCGAGCACTGGAAATCGAACTCCCTCTCCGCCTCCGCCACTTCCGCCGCTGCCTCTCGGCCCTTTGGGAACAGGGCCACTGTCTGGGGAGAAAAAAACGGCAGGACAAGCCCCAGAAGCTTCGGCAGAGGCGCCAACGCACGCGCCGTGATCACGTCTGATCTCCGAGACTTAGCCTGAGTCGCGGCTTTTTCGCTCCTCTCCGTAAGAATCTCCACAGCCACGCCCGTCTTACGGGCCACCTCGCCCAGAAACGCCGCCTTCCGGGCATCGCTTTCGACCAGGGTCATGCGAGCCTCAGGTCGCCGCTCGACGAGCAGAATGGCTAGGACGAGACCCGGAAATCCGCCCCCGGAGCCCAGGTCGAGCCAATTCTGCAGTGATTTTCCTCCGCTCTCGTGCCGGAGACGCCGCGGGAGGTCAGGAGAGGCAGAGTCTGGAACACCCGAGGTTGGGCTTCCCCAAGCGCCTGAGCCCTCCCCGCCAAGGGGAACCGGAGCGAAATTCAATAGCTGAGCGGAATCAGCGAAATGGCGATGCCAAACGTCGCCCAGTGTGGCCGGCGAAACCAGGTTGACAGCCTTCTGCCAGGCCTTGAGCAGCTCCTCGTACTGCAGCAGGCGGTCCAGCGTTTCACGTGAAACGCCAAAGGCTTCTTGGAACGCTTTGGCGCTATCGATTCGCGCCGAAGCCCCTGTCATGACGCTCGTTTCCGTCCGGATTGCTTTTTCACGGCGGCCAGGATCAGCATGAGTGCCGCCGGTGTCATCCCCTCGATGCGGCCAGCCTGGGCGAGCGTGACCGGACGCTGGGCCTCGAGCTTCTGGCGCAACTCCGCCTTGAGGCTCGCCAGAGTTGCATAGTCGAAGCTGGCGGGGATTTCGACCGCTTCGTCCCGCCGCAGCGCCGCGACATCGCTGTCCTGGCGGCGCAGGTACGAAGCATAGCGGGCGTCAACCTCGACCTGACCGCGGATCGCTGGCGCGACCAGACCGAGTTGCGGCCAGATCGATGCCAGACGCTCGAATGTCATGCCTGGATAAGACAGCAGCTCGAAGGCTGTGCGACGCCGCCCATCCTTGTTGATTTCGATTCCGTTTCGTTCCGCTTCGGAGGGTGAGATCAAGATGCTAGAAAGAATATGAGCAGAGTGCTGTAAATCATTGATTTTACTAGAGAACGATCTGGAACGAATCGTGTCGACGCAGCCGATTTCGAGGCCCTTCGGCGTCAAACGCTGATCCGCATTATCTGCCCGCAATCGCAAGCGAAATTCGGCCCGCGACGTGAACATGCGATAGGGTTCGGTGACGCCGCGCGTGACGAGATCATCGATCATGACGCCGAGATATCCGTCCGCCCGCGAGACGACAAAGGTTTGGCCCCCGCCAGCGGCCCGAAGTGCTGCGTTGATGCCCGCGGCCAGGCCCTGGGCCCCGGCTTCCTCGTAGCCCGTCGTGCCGTTGATCTGGCCGGCGAGAAACAGGCGGGCCATGCGCTTGGCTTCAAGCGTCGGGGCGAGCTCACGCGGGTCCACGTAATCGTACTCGATCGCGTATCCGGGTCGCTTGAGGATAACACGCTCAAGACCCGGAAGTGTCTTGAGAAAAGACTCTTGCACGTCGGCCGGAAGAGAGGTCGAGAGCCCATTCGGATAGACCGTGTCGTCGTCGAGCCCCTCGGGCTCCAGAAACACCTGGTGCGAGCCCTTCTCCGCGAAGCGCACCACCTTGTCCTCGATCGATGGGCAGTACCTCGGCCCGCGAGAGCCGATCTGCCCCGAGTACATCGGCGAGCGGGCGAGATTTGCGCGAATGATCTCGTGCGTCGCCGGGGTGGTCGCCGTGATGGCGCACGTGACCTGCGGCGTGGTGATCCGCTCGGTCAGAAAAGAGAACGGCACCGGTTCGTCGTCCGCCGCCTGCTGCTCGAGCGACTCCCAATCGATGGAGCTCCGGTCGAGCCTGGCCGGCGTCCCCGTCTTGAGCCGCCCCATTGCGAGCCCTAGACCATGAAGTCGCTCGGAGAGCTTCAGCGCCGGCGCATCTCCCACCCGGCCGGCTGGGATTTTCGACTCGCCAAGGTGAATGAGACCATTGAGGAATGTCCCGGTCGTCAGCACCACGGCGCCGGCCCTGAGATGGCAGCCATCAGCAGTGACGATCCCTGCCGCCTCGCCGCCGGTGATGATCAGATCCTCAACCGCGCCCTCGATGACCTCGAGGCCCTTCGTGGCACGGATCGCCGCCTGCATGGATTGGCGGTAGAGCTTGCGATCCGCCTGCGCTCGCGGCCCTTGGACCGCCGGCCCCTTGGACCGGTTGAGCAGCCGGAATTGGATGCCGGCCTGGTCGGCGACGCGGCCCATGAGGCCGTCGAGCGCATCGATCTCGCGCACGAGATGGCCCTTGCCGAGGCCCCCGATTGCCGGATTGCAGCTCATCTCGCCGATGCTGGCGAACCGGTGCGTGACGAGCGCAGTGCGCGCGCCCATGCGCGCGGCAGCGGCAGCCGCCTCGACGCCTGCATGCCCGCCCCCCACGACGATCACATCGAATGCCCGATCGGCCATCGCCGCAGTCACCACCACTCTTCAAGGGTCCGGCGAGAGATACAGGAGCTACCCCGACCGGTCAAAGCAGCCTCTGTGGGGCGGAAAAAAAATCCGCCCTCGTATCGGACGATCGGCTTCGGGCCCTCACCCACCCGTCGCTCAGGCAGCCGCCCGGAGCCCGGCCTGTGGATGCTGCCGGTTTCATGTGGATACGAGTTGCTACTCACAATTCATTCCCGGGCTGGCCCTTGTCCGCGCCCATTTGCCTCAACACCCTCTGAGGCACACTTGGGATGGTCGGGGGGACTTGATGCTCAGAGTGGTTGTGAGTTGCAGTGCCGTGCTGGCCCTCACGGCGTGCGCCGGTCGCGCGCCTCAGCTGACGCCGATCGTGCAGGCCAGCGATGGCGGGGCGCCGTGCGATAAGCTTCGCGCCGAGACCAAGGTCAACGAGGAGAGGATCGCCGGCCTCGAGACCGAGAAGCAGTGGAAGATGGGCCAGAACGTCGTGGCTGGCATCGCCGGCTTCATGTTCTGGCCAGCCTGGCTCGGGCTCGACGCGCAAAACGCAGCCGGGCAGGAATCTTCGGCCTTATCTCAGAGAAACCGGTATCTCACCACCCTCGCGCGCGAGAAATGCGGGGTGGTCGAGGCCGCGAGCACGCGCACGCCGGCGCTCGAAGGAACGATGTCGACCCTTGCCACTTCGGCCGAGCTCGCGCCCGACCTCATCCCGCATTGAGCGCCGATACAACCGATTCACGTGAAACGCCGCCCGTCAGATCCGGCGTCGAAGGGTCATTGAAACAGGGTCAGGGCGCCTTCGGAGTCTCGTCGGGCAATCCGAGTAGCAGCGCCTTAGCCAGCGCCCGTGCATCCTCGGCCGGCAGGAGAAAGCTGAGCCACCCGAAGCCCGGATGCCTGAGCGCCAGCACCTTGCCGAGCTCGTGCGGAGGATGCGGCACGCCCCACGCCGGACCGACGATCACGTCCAAGCGGGAGCCGGGATCGAGCTGGCTCGAAACCGCATCGATAAGCTCGGCCCGATGGTCGGCGAGCTTGTGGATGTAGTCGTCGAGCTCAGCTGCTTCGAGCACGATATGGCCGAGCTTGGCCCCGTCCATCCTGAGCTCGATGCTCACCGCCTGGCGGTCCGGGCTGGTGTTGTTGCGAAGCTCCATTCTCGGCATGGACGTCTCCCTTACAGCTCATGTCGCCCGTACATAGCGCCGATTCACGTGAAACATTTCGTGCCGCCTCCCCCAGCTCCAGGCCGGCACTCCCAAAAGCGGCGATCGGCATATAGCTCGGATTCACGTGAAACACCTCACGCCGCGAGGCCTCACTTACCGACGCAGAAGCGGCTGAAGACCTGGTCGAGAACGTCCTCGACATCGACGCGCCCCGTCACACGGCCGAGCGCCTCTGCCGCGATCCGCAGATCCTCGGCCCGCAGCTCCACCTCGTCCGGCGCGCCATCCAGGAACGCCTGCAGGCTCGCCGCGCACTCCTCGATCAGCTGCCGGTGACGGACCTGCGTGATGGCGGGCTCGCCGCGGTGACCAATCCTCTCGTCTGCGATCACCCGCAACCGATCGACCAGCTCCGCCATGCCCGCACCCGTCACCGCCGAGACCGGGACCAGGTCGTCCGGCATGACGGGCGCGCCGCCGCCCGGCAGAAGATCGATCTTCGTGAGCACGGGCAGCGTGCGGTCCGCGATCGCATTGAGCTCCGGCGGCAGGGGCACGTGGGGAGCCGAGGCATCCATCAGCCAGAGCACCAGGTCGGCGCCCTGCGCCGTGGCAATGCTGCGGCGGATGCCTTCCTGCTCGACGGCGCCCACGGCCTCGCGGATGCCGGCCGTATCGGAGACGATGACCGGCAGTCCGCCGAGATCGAGCCGCACCTCGATCACGTCGCGCGTGGTCCCGGCCTCGTCCGAGACGATGGCCGCGTCGCGTCGCGCGAGGGCGTTGAGCAGGCTCGACTTGCCCGCGTTCGGGGGGCCCGTAAGCGCCACCTTGAAGCCCTCGCGCAGGATCTCTCCGCGGTGACCATCGTCGAGGTGATGGGTCACCGTGCGGACCAGCACCTGGATGATGGCCGTTGCCTGCTCCAGGGTGCCGGCGCCCACGTCCGGCTCGTCTGAGAAATCGATGCCCGCCTCGATCAGCCCCAGCGCCTCCGTGAGGCTCGCGCGCCAACCTTCGTAGAGATCGGAGAGTGCCCCCGAGGCCTGCGCCAGCGCTTGCTGTCGCTGCCCCTCGGTCTCGGCATCGATGAGATCGGCAAGACCTTCGACCTCCGCGAGATCGATCTTGCCGGCCTCGAACGCACGCCGCGCAAATTCGCCGGGCTCGGCGAGACGCAATCCCGGCATCAGAGAGAGCGCAGCGAGCACCGCCCGCACCACGGCGTGGCCGCCGTGCAGGTGAAGCTCCGCCACGTCCTCGCCCGTAAAGCTGTTGGGTCCCGGGAGCCAGATCACCACCCCGCGGTCGAGCGGCGCGCCGCTTGCCGGATGACGGATCGTGCGCCCGGATGCGCGACGCGGCTCGGGGCGCGGCCCTGCCATGGCATCGAGCACCCGGTGCGCGCCCACGCCCGACACGCGCACCACCGCCACTCCCGCACGTCCTGGCGCGCTTGCGAGCGCGAATATGGTTGGCTGCGGTTGCGTCATCATGCGTTGTGTGCGGAGACCTAGTGTGCCGGGGGAACGCTTGGCCCGGCTCGAACGCTCCTGGAACGGGGCCAGCCAAAGGAATGGAACCTTAGCATGAGCCGCAACCGCCTCGGCGACGAGCAAAGCCCCTATCTGATCCAGCACAAGGATAACCCGGTGCACTGGTGGGCCTGGGGCCCGGAGGCGCTCGCCGAGGCGAAGCGCACCGGCAAGCCCATACTCTTGTCGGTCGGCTACTCCGCCTGTCACTGGTGCCATGTCATGGCCCACGAGAGCTTCGAGGACGAGGCGACCGCGGCCGTGATGAACGACCTCTTCGTGAACATCAAGGTCGACCGCGAGGAGCGCCCCGACATAGACGCCATCTACATGGGCGCCCTCCACCGCCTCGGCCAGCAGGGCGGCTGGCCGCTGACCATGTTTCTCGACAGCGGCGCGCGGCCCTTCTGGGGCGGCACCTATTTTCCGAAGGTCGGGGCGTGGGGCCGCCCGGCCTTCGTGGACGTGCTCGCGCGCATCTCGACGATCTACCGCAACGAGCCCGACAAGGTCGCGAGCAACGCCGACGCGCTCATGCGGTCGCTCTCCGAGCCTGACGAAACCGGTACCGGGCCCGAGCTGACGGAAGCCCTCATCCGCGAGGTCGCGTCGCGCCTCGCCCGCGTTGTCGATCCGGTCAACGGCGGCATCACGGGCGCGCCGAAGTTTCCGCAGTGGAGCTTCTTCTGGCTGCTCTGGCGTGCTGCCATCCGCTACGAGCTCGCGCCCGCCAAGGCCGCGGTGACGAGGACGCTCGAGCGCATCGGCCAGGGCGGCATCTACGATCATCTGGGTGGTGGCTTCGCGCGCTACTCGGTGGACGACCAATGGCTCGTCCCGCACTTCGAGAAGATGCTCTACGACAATGCGCTCCTGATCGACCTCATGACCGAGGTGTGGCGCGAGACGAGAAGCCCGCTGCTCGAGGCGCGCGTCGCCGAGACCGTCGCGTGGGTGGCACGCGAGATGATCGTTCCCGGCGCCGGCTTCGCGTCCGCGCTCGATGCCGACTCGGAAGGCGAGGAGGGAAAGTTCTATGTCTGGTCGGCTGCAGAGATTGCCGAGGTGCTCGGGCCCGACGACGCCGACATCTTCAGCGCGGCCTACGGCGTGACCGCAGAGGGCAACTTCGAGGGGCACACAATCCTGAACCGGCTCGAAGCTGAGGGCCTGCCGGAGCCTGAGCTCGAGGCGCGCCTCGCGCCGATGCGTGAAAAGCTCTTCGCTGCGCGCTCGAGGCGCATCCGCCCCGGCTGGGACGACAAGGTGCTCGCCGACTGGAACGGCCTGATGATCGGCGCCCTCGCCCGTGCAGGCTGCGTTTTCGACCATCACCCTTGGGTGACGGCAGCGAAAGATGCCTTCACCTTTGTCGAGGAGAGGATGACGGCAGGAGAGCGCCTCATCCATGCGGTGCGCGACGGTCGCGGCCAGGCGCCGGCGACCGCCACCGACTACGCCAACATGATCTGGGCGGCGCTCCGCCTGCACCAGGCGACCGCGGAAGAGCGCTATCTCGACCGGGCCCGCGCCTGGGTGGAGATTCTCGATCGCCACTACTGGGCAGACGCGGCGGGCGGCTACTTCACGGCCGCGGACGACACGGGAGATGTGATCGTGCGCCTCATGACGGCCGGCGATGATGCCACTCCGTCAGCCAACGCCACCATGGTGACGAACCTCGCTGCACTCGCGCAGCTCACCGGAGAAATGAGCTACGTCGCGCGCGCCGGCGAGATCGTCCGCGCCTTCTCGGGAGCGGTGGCTCAGAACCTCGCCGGCCACACTGGCCTCCTGGCCGCGACAATCGATCTCTTGGCTCCACAACTCATCGTGATGATGGAACCGCCCGGCGCGAGCGACGCGGGACGGGAGCTGCGCAAAGCCGTTTACGGATTGTCGCTGCCGGGCGCCCTGGAACTTTCCATCGCCGCAACCGGTTCGAGTTTCGCCCCTCCGGCATTGAGAGGAAAATCGGCGGTGGACGGAAAGCCTACGCTCTATGCGTGCCTCGGGCCGCAATGCTCCTTGCCGCTGACGCAAATCAACGACCTGCGACAAGTTCTCCAATCCAATCGCGCGCGCGCGACAATTACGTAAGGTGTCATCAGATTCCCTTGGGCGCATAAGAACAAAAAATGCAGTGAGTCGAGCATTTACCACGGTTAGTCTTCTGACACGCAACGCGAGCCGCGCCAAGGATATGAAGAGCCTTGGTATTTGACATGAGGTCCTGATGACATCGACGTTTGCACGGAGTTTGGTGCGGTACGGCTATTTCCCGTTCATGCTCGTCGGACTGAACGCCGCTGCCTACTACGTGGTCGTCAATCAGCATTCCTATGCGTGGATCCTTCTCCTGCTTTTGACCGCGATCGGCACGGCGTTTCTCGCGGAGCGGATTTTGCCTTGGTACGAGGAATGGAATGACGGCCACGGCGACGAGAAGACCACTCTCATTCACGCGCTCGTCTACGAGTTCCAGAACATCAACGGCATCCTCACCATCCCGCTGCTCGGTTGGTTGATCCCGGGCAAGCTGAACGCCGGCATCTGGCCGACGCAGTGGCCGATCTGGGGCCAGCTCTTGCTCGCGATCGTGCTCGCCGACTTCGCGCTCATGTTCCTGCACTTCCTGAGCCACCGCTATTCGTTCCTGTGGCGCCTCCATGCCGTCCATCACGGCGTGTCGAGATTGCATGGCTTCAACGGCCTTGTCCGCCATCCGGTGCACCAGATCGTCGATCTCGTACTCGGCACGGCCCCGCTCGCGATTGCCGGCATGCCCGTGCAGGTGGCCCTACTGCTGGGCTTCGCGATCTCGGTGCAGCTCATCATTCAGCACTCGAACGTGGCCTATGCGCTTGGCCCGTTCCGCAACCACCTATCGATCGGCCAGATCCACCACCTGCACCACGTCAACTGGGGCAAGGAGGGCGACTGCAACTTCGGCCTCTTCCTCACGATCTGGGATCGCCTGCTCGGCACCTTCCATGCCGAGCCGCCGCGCCCCATCACCGCGGCCGACATGGGCATCGACGAGGTGCCACAGTTCCCCAAGGGCTATATCGAGCAGGTGGCCTTCCCGTTCCGCTACAGGCCCGGCCAGGGGGCGCCGCAGCCCTTGGTAACAGCGGCCGCGAAGGCCCGCGTCGTCCAGGACGCCGCCGAATAGTACAAAAGTATAATTCTTGCTTTCAAGAAGGCCGTCGGTGGACGACCTTCTTGATCATATGTGTATGACATATTGAAATATATGAAATAAGATAGGGTTGCGGTCGGGGTTCTGAGCGTCATTTACCATACAATGCGTCAAATGAAATTTAACGGTTGTTCGGCTATCTGAACAACCGTTCGATCTGCGGTGGGATCTCCATTTGCCGGCCAGACCGGAAAACTGAACGGCGCCCAGACCGCGAGCGCCGGATCCAAATCGTCTGCTCACACAGGAGAAGCGTGAATGTTTTCTGCGAAAGGCCAGATGGCCGACGCCCAGCTCGCCGCCATCGACAAATCGCAAGCCGTCATCGAATTCGACATGGACGGTACCATCGTCCGGGCCAACGACAATTTCCTCAAGGCCGTCGGCTACACGCTCTCCGAGATCAAGGGCAAGCATCACCGGATGTTCGTCGCTGAGGACGATCGCAACGCCTCTGCCTATAAGGAGTTCTGGGCCGCGCTCAACCGCGGTGAGTTCCAGGCCGGCGAGTTCCGCCGCATCGGCAAGAACGCCAAAGAGATCTGGCTGCAGGCGAGCTACAACCCGTTGATCGGCTCGAACGGCAAGCCGTTCGGGGTCGTCAAGTTCTGCACCGACATCACGGCCACGAAGCTCCGCAACGCCGACTACCAGGGCCAGCTCGCGGCCATCAGCAAGAGCCAGGCGGTCATCCAGTTCAATCTCGACGGCACGGTGATCACCGCGAACGACAATTTTCTGGCCGCGACCGGCTACTCGCTGGATGAGATCAAGGGCCAGCATCATCGCATGTTCGTGACCGACAGCGATCGCTCGAGCCCCGCCTACAGGGAATTCTGGGCCGCGCTCAACCGCGGTGAGTTCCAGGCCGGCGAGTACAAGCGTGTCGGCAGGGGCGGCAAGACCGTGTGGCTGCAGGCCACCTACAATCCGATCATGGATCCCTCCGGCAAGCCCTACAAGGTCGTGAAGTTCTGCACCGACATCACGCGCACGGTGGAGGATCGTCTTCGCAAGGCGAAGATCCAGTCGGAGATCGATCAGGATCTCGGACAGATCATATCGGCGATCGAGCGCACGGCCTCGGAGGTCCAGAGCGCCGAAGGATCGTCCACGCAGACCGCAACCAACGTACAGGCAGTCGCATCGGCCGCCGAGGAGCTCGTCGCCTCTGTTCGCGAGATCAGCCGCCGCGTTACCGAGGCCTCCGAGATCACGAGCAAGGCCGTTCAGCAGGGCAACAAGGCCAACACCGTCGTCGGCGGCCTGTCGACTGCGGCGGACCGCATCGGCCAGGTGGTAGAGCTCATCAACACCATCGCCTCTCAGACCAACCTCCTCGCGCTCAACGCCACGATCGAGGCCGCGCGCGCGGGCGATGCCGGCAAGGGCTTCGCCGTCGTTGCCCAGGAGGTCAAGGCTCTGGCCAACCAGACCGCTAAGGCGACGGCCGAGATCTCGAGCCACATCGCAACCGTTCAGAGCGGAACCAACGATGCGGTGTTGTCCATCCGCGACATCACATCGATCATCACCTCGATCAACGACATCTCTCAGGGCATCGCCTCCGCGGTCGAGGAGCAGGGCGCGGTCACCCAGGAGATCTCGTCCAACATGCAGACCGCATCCAAGGGCGTGCAGGAGATCTCGGAGAATATGCGCCAGATCCTGCAGTCGGCGCGCACGGCCGACGTCTCGAGCAAGAAGGCCAAGGACGCCTCGCTGAGCCTGGTCGCTTGAGCAACAAAGGCCGCGGAGAGATCCGCGGCCCTTCTCAATTCAGTCTGTGACCATTTCGCGCTCGTCAACACGAGGAACGGGATCAGGTATTCATCGACTGGAAGAACTCGCCATTGGTCTTGGTCGAGCGCAGCTTGTCGATCAGGAACTCGATCGCATCCATGGTACCCATGGGGTTCAAGATGCGGCGGAGCACATAGACCTTCTTGAGCTGATCCTTCGGCACCAGCAGATCCTCCTTGCGGGTGCCGGAGCGCGCCACGTCGATCGACGGGAACACGCGCTTGTCGGACACCTTCCGGTCGAGGATGATTTCCGAGTTGCCGGTGCCCTTGAACTCTTCGAAGATCACCTCGTCCATGCGGCTTCCGGTATCGATCAGAGCCGTCGCGATGATGGTGAGCGAGCCGCCTTCCTCGATGTTGCGCGCCGCGCCGAAGAAGCGCTTCGGACGCTGCAGAGCGTTGGAGTCGACGCCGCCCGTCAGCACCTTGCCGGAGGACGGCACCACCGTGTTATAGGCACGGCCGAGACGCGTGATGCTGTCCAGAAGGATCACCACGTCGCGCTTGTGCTCCACGAGACGCTTCGCCTTCTCGATCACCATCTCGGACACCTGCACGTGCCGCGAGGCCGGCTCGTCGAAGGTCGAGGAGATCACCTCGCCCTTGACCGACCTCTGCATGTCGGTGACCTCCTCCGGGCGCTCGTCGATCAGGAGCACGATCAGATAGCATTCGGGGTGGTTGGCCGTGATCGAGTGCGCGATGTTCTGGAGCAGCACCGTCTTGCCGGTGCGCGGCGGCGCCACGATGAGAGCGCGCTGACCCTTACCGAGCGGCACGACGATATCGATCACGCGCGACGAGAGGTCCCTGATGGTGGGATCCTCGATCTCCATCTTAAGCCACTTGGTCGGATAGAGTGGCGTCAGATTGTCGAAATGGATTTTGTGCTTGGTGGCCTCCGGATCCTCGAAGTTGATCCGGTTGACCTTGAGCAGAGCGAAGTAGCGCTCGCCCTCCTTGGGACTTCTGATCTGGCCTTCGACGGTGTCTCCCGTGCGCAATGCAAAACGGCGGATCTGCGAGGGCGAGATGTAGATGTCGTCCGGGCCGGGCAGATAGTTGGCATCCGGTGAGCGCAGGAAGCCGAAGCCGTCCTGCAGCACCTCGACGACGCCGACGCCGGTGATGTCGATCTCTTTGGCCGCGAGCTGCTTCAGCGTCGCGAACATCAGCTCCTGCTTGCGCATCGTGCTGGCATTCTCGACGCCAGCCTCTTCGGCAAAGCTCAACAGCTCGGTCGGGGACTTGAGCTTAAGGTCCTCGAGCTTCATTTCGGTCATGCAACCGCTCCATGGAGGCCGCGGCGGGAAGGCGGGACAAGGCGTCTGATGCCGGGCCTGAGGTGGGGAATTGTGAGGTGAGCGGCCCTAAAGGCCACATCGTGAAGCGGCACGCGCGGAGGCTGTGCAGCCAACTCGCTGGCCGGAGAGGCCAGGAGCAGATTGATATTTCCCCTTCTATAGCAAACGAATCGAGCAAGCGAAAGCGTCTCTTCGCAACGCAGGCTGAGCTAAAACGGTTTCACGATCACGAGGATAACGATCGCGATCATGAGCAGGGTGGGCACCTCGTTCCAGAGCCTCCATGTCCGCGAGCTGACGGTATTTCGGTCTTGGGCGAACCGCCGCACGGCGCCCGAGAAATACCCATGCACTCCGGACAGGACTACCACCAGCAGGAGCTTGGCGTGGAACCACCCGGACGTAAAATTCCCTCCGGTCCAGGCCAGCCACAGCCCCAGAGCCCAGGCCACCACCATTGCCGGGTTCATGATGATCCGCAGCAGGCGGCGCTCCATGACCTTGAAGGTCTCGCTCGTTTCGGAGCCCGGCGCCGCATCGCAGTGGTAGATGAACAGGCGCGGCAGATACAACATGCCGGCCATCCAGGATATTACCGCGACCACGTGCAGGGCCTTGATCCACGGATAGGCCGCCTCTCCGGCCAGAGCCACGATCGCTAGGCACAGGCCAACCGTAACCGCCAGCGCGACCGCCGCCCTCACTCCCGGCGATGCTTCGCCCGCCTCCGCCAAAGCCTATCCTCCCGACCGCACCCGCTCGACCAGACGCGCCACGTTGTCCGGCGGAGTCTGTGGCACGATTCCATGCCCCAGGTTGAAGATGAATCTCTTCCCCTCCATGAGCTCGAGGATCTCGTCCACACGATCGTCGAGACGCTCGCCGCCGGCCACCAGCAGCAGCGGATCGAGGTTGCCCTGCACCACGACATCCTCGTCCGCGAACGCCTCGCTCATGATGTAGGGCGGCGTCGCCGTGTCGCAGCCGATCCCCTCGACCTCCGTCTCGGCCGCATACCAAACCGCCGAGGCCCCCGCCCCGCGCGGAAATCCGATCACCGGCACCGTGGGGTGGCGCTCCTTCAGCGCCAGGCGGATGGCCCGCGTCGGCGCCACCACCCAGCGCTCGAACTCGTCGTCCGGCAGCGATCCGGCCCAGGTATCGAAAATCTGCAGGCAATCGGCACCGGCTTTCACCTGCCGGTCGAGATAATCGATCGATGCCGCGACCAGAATATCGATCAGGCCCTCGAACCCCTCGGGATCGCGATAGGCCCAGAGCCGCGCCGCGGCCTGATCGCTCGAGCCCCGCCCCTCGACCATGTAGGTCGCGACCGTCCACGGAGCTCCGCAGAACCCGATGAGCGCTGTCTCCCGCGGCAGGTCTTGCCTGAGCCTGGCAACAGTCTCGGCGACGATCCCGAAGGTCTGTCCGGTCCGCCCCTGATCGAGGCGCTTCAAGTCGCCGGCCGACCGGATTGGATCGAGCCGTGGCCCCTCGCCCTCCTCGAACGTCACCGCCTGGCCGAGCGCGTCCGGCACCACCAGGATGTCCGAGAACAAAATGGCCGCATCGAAGCCATAGCGGCGGATCGGCTGCAGCGTGACCTCGGCCGCGAGCGCCGGCGTGTAGCAAAGCTTGAGAAAGCTCCCCGCCTCCGCCCGTGTCGCCCGATATTCGGGAAGATAGCGGCCAGCCTGCCGCATCAGCCAGATCGGCGGCACCTCCAGCGTCTCGCCGCGGAAGGGCGCCAGAAACCGGCGCTCAACCACTCCCGCGCCCACTTCTCCACGCTCAGCCATCTCCGTCCCTTCAATCAAAAACTAAGAGTCTTCGAGTTGTTGTTATTTCTATTAGGGGCCTGCATTGCGGGCAGAGCGCCCGTTTCCCGGCCTTATCCAACGGTTGTCATCCTATGGACGACGCTCCGACAACCCATGGCGGGGCACTCCGAGCCGCGCCACTAGGCCCAAACCTCCCCATGGGAGTCAATCACTTGTGTGTGGCGCCTGCGCGCGGCCTCCCGGGAACGGCCTGTGGAAATTTGCCGACAGCCTGTGGAAGGCCGAACGATCACCAGGGACCCCGCGATACCGCGAAATTTGGTTCACATCGGCCATAATGGGAGTATCCCCGTGGACAACCGACACGCTTCATTCACCGGTCGGCGGACCGATCCGCCCCGGAAAGAATAACCAGGGTCCTGATCCACAGATGGCCAACAGCCAGCCGAGCTACTTCCATCTCCACCTCGTGTCGGATTCGACCGGCGAAACGCTGACCACCATCGCCAAGGCGGCCTCCGTCCAGTACGCCCAGGTGCGTCCGATCGAGCACGTGCACCCCCTCGTCCGCAACGCCCGCCAGTTGAAGCGCGCGCTGAAGGAGATCGAGGAGGCGCCGGGCATCGTGCTCTACACGATCGTCAACCCGGAGCTGACATCGGAGCTCGAGCAGCGCTGCAAGGAGCTGTCCCTGCCCTGCCACGCCGTGCTGGCGCCCATCATGCAGGTGTTCGAATCCTATCTCGGCGCCCCGCAGACGCCCACCGTCGCAGGCCAGCATGTGCTCGACGCCGACTACTTCCGCCGCATCGACGCCTTGAACTTCACCATGGCCCACGATGACGGTCGGCTGCCGGACGACTTGAACGAGGCCGACATCATCCTGCTCGGCATCTCGCGCACGTCGAAGACGCCGACCAGCATCTATCTTGCCCAGCGCGGCTACAAGACGGCCAACGTGCCGCTCGTGCCGTCGCTGCCCTTCCCGGAGGAGATCGCGGGCGACCACAGGGCATTCGTCGTTTGCCTGATTGCCAGCCCGGACCGCATTGCCGAGGTACGGCGCAATCGGGCGCTGCTTCTGGCCGACCGAGATCTCGACGATTACGTGGACCGCAGCCGGATTGCGAGCGAGATCACCTACTCGCGAAAGCTCTGCAGCAGGCATGGCTGGCCCATAATCGACGTGACGCGCCGCTCGGTGGAGGAGACCGCCGCCACCATCATTCGCCTGATGCAGGACCGCGAGGCCGGGCTTGCCGATGCCAACGGGAACGGCAACGGAACCGAGGAGCCCGCCGGGCAGGTCCATGAGAAGTGAGACGCCGGCCCTCGTTCTCGCATCCGGGAGCATCACGCGCCGCACCTTGCTCGAGGCGGCCGGTGTGCCGTTCGTCGTGCGTCCGGCTGACGTGGACGAGAGCGCGATCCGCGACGCGCTGCTCGCCGACAACCCGGGGCTCGCGCATGGGCAGATCGCCGAGGCCCTTGCCGTCGCCAAGGCGCTCGTGGTGAGCGATCACATGCCCGGACACATCGTCATTGGCTCGGATCAGGTGCTCTCCTGCGACGGGCGTCTCTTCGAGAAGGCGCGCTCCCTCGCGGAGGCCCGCGCCTGCCTCCTCGACCTCCGCGGCAAGACCCACACGCTTCATGCCGCGGTCGCCTTGGCCCTGAACGGAGAGATCCTGTGGCAGCACTTGGAGCCGGCTGACCTCACCCTGCGCCCGTTCAGCGAGGAGGCGCTTGATGCTTATCTGGCCAAGGTCGGCACGAAGGTGTTGACCTCGGTCGGCGCCTATCAAATAGAAGGTCCCGCGCTTCAGCTCTTTGAGAGGATCGACGGCGACCACACGACGATACTCGGTCTGCCGTTGCTGCCGCTTCTCTCCGAGCTCATTGACCGACAGGTCCTTTTGCGATGAGACACGCGTGCGTCATCGGTTGGCCCATCGAGCATTCTCGCTCGCCGGCGATACACGGCTACTGGCTGCGCCACTATGCCATCCAAGGCACCTACACCAAGCGCGCCGTTGCGCCCGGAGATCTCGAAGCCTTCCTGCAGTCGCTGGCCGCGCAGAATCTGGCCGGCTGCAACGTGACCATCCCGCACAAGGAGGCGGCGTTTCGACTGGCGGACGTCCGCGAGCCGTCGGCCGTCGCCGTGCGCGCAGCCAACACGCTCTGGCTTGCGGACGGCAAGCTCTGCGCCGCCAACACCGATACCTACGGCTATATGACCTATCTGGCGGGCCAGGCTCCTGAGTGGAGGCATCGCGACGCGCCCGTATGCATTCTCGGTGCAGGCGGCGCAGCGCGCGCCATCGTCTTCGGATTTCTCGAAGCGGGCGTCTCCGAGATCCGCGTCTTCAATCGATCCGCCGATCGCGCCGAGGCGCTTGCGCGCGACTTCGGCCCGCGCGTGAAGCCGTTCGAATGGCAGGAGCGCTCTCGCGCCTCGACGGAGGCGACGGTTCTCGTCAACACGACCTCGCTCGGGCTCAAGGGCGAGGGAGCGCTTGGCATCGACTTCACCGACTTTCATCCCGATTGCATCATTTCGGATATCGTCTATGTGCCGCTCGAGACGGCGCTGATCCGCGACGCGCGCCGCCACGGCCTCAAGACCGTCGACGGCCTCGGCATGCTGCTGCATCAGGCGGTGCCGGGCTTCGAGAGATGGTTCGGCGTCCGACCCGATGTTACCAACGAGCTCTACGAGACTATCGCAGCCGGCATCGAGGGCGCGTGATGCTGGTCGTCGGTCTCACTGGATCCATCGGCATGGGGAAGTCGACGGTCGCCGCCATGCTGCGCGAGCGCGGCATCGGCGTGTTCGACGCCGACGCGGAGGTGCACCGCCTCTATAACGCCGAGGCCGTGCCTCTGATCGAGAGGGCGTTTCCGGGAACCGTGATCGACGGTGTCGTCGACCGTGTGCGCCTCGGCGCCGTCGTGACGGGTGACCCGGCCAAGTTCCGCAACCTCGAGGAGATCGTGCATCCGCTCGTGCGCCGCTCGGAGAAGCGCTTCCTCGACGGCGAGCAGGAGAACGGCGCGGCGCTCGCCGTGCTCGAGATCCCGTTGCTCTACGAGACCGCCGCCGAAGCCAATCTCGACGCAGTGATCGTTGTCTCGGCACCCGCCGATGTGCAGCGCGCGCGCGTGCTCGCGCGGCCGGGTGCGAGCGCCGGCAAGCTTGACGCACTGCTCGCGCGGCAACTGCCCGACGCGGAAAAGTGCCGCCGTGCCGATTTCGTTGTGGATACGGGCCAGTCCTTGGAAGGCACGGCAGCCGAGGTCGATGCTATCCTCGCAGGCTTGAAGTCCCGGGCGGCCGCCGCCTACGAGCGCCATTGGCGGCACGCATAGCCGCGCGACGGATGCCGACTTCTGCAGCGTTCTGACAATCGAACCGTGTTCCGCGTCCGACAAGACAAAGGACTCGAATGCTCCGCGAGATCGTGCTCGACACCGAGACCACTGGGCTCGACCCGAGAAAAGGTGATCGGCTGATCGAGGTCGGCTGTATCGAGCTTTTGAACCGCATTCCAACCGGCCGCGAATTCCACCGCTACATCAATCCCGAGCGCACTGTGCCGGCGGAGGCGGAGGCCGTGCACGGCCTCTCTACCGCGTTCCTTCTCGATAAGCCGCTGTTTGCCGAGGTCGCGGACGAGTTCGTGGACTTCATCGCCGGCGATACGCTGGTCATCCACAACGCCATGTTCGACGTCGGATTCTTGAACATGGAGCTCGAGCGCCTGGCGAAGCCCGCGCTCACCATGGGCCGCGTCGTCGACACGCTGCAGCTCGCGCGCCGCAAGCATCCCGCAGGCCCCAACAGCCTCGATGCCCTCTGCAAGCGCTACGGCATCGACAATTCGAAGCGCATCAAGCACGGCGCCTTGATGGACTCGCTTCTGCTGGCGGAGGTCTATGTCGAGCTCTTGGGCGAGCGGCAGGCGAGCTTTGGTCTTGCGGCCGAGGGCGCCCGCACCGCGGCGAGAGCGGCGCATGTCGGCGTCGCGGCCTCGCGTACGCGGCCGGTCCCGCTGCCGCAGCGTCTCACGGATGAATTGATAGCTGCCCACCGCGCATTCGTGGAGACGCTCGGTCCCAATGCTCTCTGGAAGCGCTTTTTCGCCTCCCCTGGCGAAGGCTGAGCCGACAATCAGTTTGGCTTGGAGGCGGCGAGGCTCGCAGCGTCCTTCTGGCGCCGCATGAAGAGCTGCCCGAAGTCGATCGGGTCAAGCAGCAGCGGCGGGAAGCCGCCCTCGCGGGTGATGTCTGCCACCAGCCGGCGCAGGAACGGGAAGATGATCGTCGGGCAGTTGATGAGCAGGAACGGCTCGAGCGCCTGATCGGGGATGTTCTTCAGCCGGAAAAGGCCTGCATAGATCGTTTCGAGGTCGTAGATGGTGCCGTCCTTGCTCGACGCCACGGCCTTGAACTCGATGGCGCTCTCGAAGAGGTCCGGGCCGAGCCGCTTGGCGCCAACGTTGATCTCGAGCTTGATGTTGGGATTCTCGCCCGGTCCTTCGAGCAGCTTGTTGAAATTCGGGCTCTCGAACGACAGGTCCTTGATGAACTGACCCACGATCTGGGCCTCGATGGGCCCGTCGAGCGTAACGTCGCTGGGGTTCGGCTTGGGGGCGTCGGACATGGCGGTGTGGCTCTCGTGATCGGTCCGCGAGGACGGTCGGCAAGGTGAGGCCGCTGGCTATCACGGCGCTGGCCTAGCCGCAATCTGCCATCTTTTTCGGTCCTTTGGGGCTCGGTGAGACCAACTGCAATAATATTGGCTTCTCCCTCGTTGTGGCCTAAGTTGAGCGCAATCAATTGTGGTCCCCCGGCACCGCGGCGAAAATGCCGCGCCGGGATGGTGACGAGGCTGGACTGCCCCCAAGGGCGTTCTTACATCAGGGCAACGCCCAGATTCATGGGCTTGTCCGGGAAGCTGTCGAGAATGAATGGCGAAATCAATCTTCTGACGCTCCTTTCTCTCATCGTGGCGGTGGTTGCCATCGTTAAGCTGCGCAGCGTTCTCGGCCGCCGGACGGGCGACGAGGAGGCCCGCATCGAGCGCCGCCGCGAGGCACTGCAGAAGGCCGCAACGGCCGCTGCCCAAGGCGATAAGGTGGTCGCTCTGCCGAGGCGCGAGCGCGACGTCGAGCCGGCGGAATCCGACGTGTCGGTGGCCGAGGTCGAGGCCCGCATCAAGTCGTTTGCTGGCGAGGACACGGCGCTCGGGAAACGCCTGGTGGACATCCTGAAGATCGACGCCAAGTTCGACCCCGAGCATTTCGTCCGCGGCGCCCGCCAAGCCTACGAGATGATCGTGACTGCCTTCGCCGAGGGCAACCGCCGCACGTTGCGCGACCTGCTGAGCGCGGATGTCTTCGAGAGCTTCTCCCGCGCCATCGGCGAGCGCGAGGGCAAGGGCCTGCAGATCGACCAGAGCTTCGTCGGCATCAACAAGGCGGATATCCTTGAGGCCGAGGTGAGCGCCAAGGGCATTGCCAGCATCACCGTGCGCTTCGTGAGCCAGCTCATCAGCGCAACGCGCGATAAAGCCGGCAATATCGTGGACGGGGACGACTCCCGCATCAAGGACGTCACCGACATCTGGACCTTCTCGCGCGACATCTCCACCAAGGAGGCGCGACGCAACCTGAACTGGAAGCTGGTCGGCACCCAGGCACCGAACTGAAACGATCTCCGAGCCCCGCCGCCGCCGATGCCTCTTGGTGCTCAGACCGATGCCGCCAAGCTCGAGATCTCCTTCGAGCCTGTCTCGTTCGGGGATCTGCCCGGCTGGGCAGAGGATGATCATCTCGCGGCCTTCCGCGCCTTTCTGATATCCGCCGGCCCCATCGAGCGGCGCGCCGAGGCCCAGACCGACAAGACCGCCGCAGCCGCGGCACCGCTGATCGCCATCGCCCGCAAGGGCAAGGCGAGCGCCTCTGCGGTCACAACCGGGGCGGCCGCGCGAGAGTTCTTTGAAGCGCACTTCGCGCCCCATCGTGTGGTCCACGCGGGGCCCGAGGGCTTGCTCACCGGATACTACGAGCCCATCGTTGCCGGCTCGCGCACCGAGAGCCCCCGCTACCGCATTCCGGTCTATCGCCGCCCGCCCGATCTCGTGAACCTCGTCGCCGAGCAGGAGCGCGGCGCCCTGGGTGACGGGCTGACGCATGCACGCCGCACGGCAACCGGCGTCGAGCCCTATGCGACGCGCGCCGAGATCGAGGGCGGTGCGCTCGCCGGCCAAGGTCTCGAGCTCGTCTGGCTCGCCGATCCGGTCGACACGTTCTTCATGCATATCCAGGGCTCGGGCCGCATCCGCTTCGACGACGGCACGATGGTCCGCGTCACCTACGACGGCAAGAACGGCCACCGCTACACCTCCATTGGCCGCTACCTGATCGACTCCGGTCTTTTCCCGGCCGATCGCATGTCGCTCGACGCATTGAAGGAGTGGTTGTCGGCCGATGCCGAGCGCGGCCGCGCCGTGATGCAGCAGAACAAATCGTTCGTCTTCTTCCGCGAGCTGTCGCCGGCCGAGGGAGACAACGCGCTCGGCGTGCTCTCCGCGCCTCTCTCCGACGGACGCAGCCTCGCCGTCGACACCAACTTCCACGCGCTCGGCACGCCGGTCTATGTCGTGGCCCCCGAGCTCACTCCGTGGAACGGTGCGAGCTTCCAGCGCCTCATGGTCGCGCAGGATGTGGGCTCCGCCATCCGCGGCCCCGAGCGCGGCGACATCTACTTCGGCTCCGGCGACGAGGCCGGCCGCCTCGCCGGCACCACCAAGCACGCCGGCCGCTTCTTCGTCCTCCTGGCCAAGCCCGGCGGGGCGTCATGAAAAAGCCGCCCCCGCATCCGAAGCGGCGTGGCGGCCTCTCGAAGGAGGACGAGGCGCTTTGGGAGCACACGGCGGCGACGCTGAAGCCCTTGAGGAGTCGCAAGTCCCGTCACGTTGTTCCCGGCGAAGCAGGCGAGACGGAGGATGCACGGCCGAAGCCGCCTGGCCCACTCGCCTCGCCCAAGGCGCCGACCGAGGCAGCGACACGAGAGAGGAAGCCCGCTCCGTCGCAACCTTCACCCCCGCCGCCGGCACCCCCTGACCTCAACACATTCGACCGCAAGGCCGCCCGCAAGCTTCGTCAGGGTCATTTCGAGATCGAGGCGCGCATCGATCTGCATGGCCTGCGCCAGCACGAGGCACACGGCGCGTTGCGCCGCTTCCTGATGTCGGCGTTCGCCAAAGGGCAGCGCTGGGTGCTGGTCATCACCGGCAAGGGCGCCCCTCGCCTGCGCGAGGAGGAGGACCAGGCCAGGCCTTGGGGCACGGTCGAGCGCGGCGTGCTCCGCCGCAACGTGCCGATGTGGCTTGCCGAGCCTGAGCTGCGCGCAATCGTCGTGAGCTACACGACCGCCGCCATCCCCCATGGCGGCGAAGGCGCCCTCTACATCCAGCTCCGCAATCCCGATCGCGGGCGAAAATAGCTGGCCAAGTATGGATTTAGCCCGCCAGTCGAGTCTCAGGTCGAATGGGCAATCCGCGGCCCCGCACGCGTCAGGGGCACGCGGTGGCGATGGCTTGCAACGCCTGGCCGAGGCCGGAGAGTGAGTAGGTGTCGGTTGTTTGCGTGCCGCGCTCGGAGGTGGCCTGGACGACGAGCTTCGACCCCTTCTTCATCGCCTCGAGCAGCTTGAGCTCCTCAGTAGGGTCGGCGACGTAGGCGCGGTCGTCCTTCACGAACAGCGCAAAGGCATCGGTGCCGACCGTCACGCTGACGGTGCTGCCGCCTTTGATCTTGTATCCGAGCTTGAGCGAGATCTCGGACTTGACGCCTTCCTTGGGCCAAGCCGAGACATAGAGGACCACCTTGGCGCGATTGGCGCCGGGCGGCTCTTTGAGCGTCGGCACCGAGGCCGCAAAGCAGATCTTGGGGCCCTCACCGGTGTTCTGATGAACGATCCAGGAGCCGAACTTGCCGGTCTCCACGGCCGTCTGCGCGCAGCCGTCGTCCGCCAGAGCGAGGAGGTCGAGCATCACGACCAATCCGAGCGCGAGGCCGCGGAGCGTGGGGCAGGTCACCGTCATGCAGAGATCGGAAGTCCCTTTTCCGGCAGGCAGCTTGCAATCTTATAGGGGTTCTGTGACCGGTCTGTCATCCGTCGCCTCGCCCCTTCCTGTGCTGGTCTGCCCGCACCGTGCCGCCGGCCTCCAGGGGGCCCCCCTCCGCGACCGGCCGCTCCGTGAACGGCGCGAGGCTCCGCACCCGATCGTACATCACGATCGCCCCAGCCATCGCCACGTTGACGCAGAAGGTGGTCGGGATCTTGACCGTGTAGTCGCAGCGGGCGAGCAGCTCCGGCGAGACCGACCCCCGCTCGGGTCCGAGCACATAGGCCGCCTGCAGCGGGTGCCGAAAGCTGGGCAGCGCGATCGCCTCGTCCAGAAGCTCGACGCCAACCAGCTTGCAGCCCTTGGGCAGCACCATGTCGGCGGGCGTGCCCCAGTTGTAGTGCGGCAGGTGCGACTGACCCTTGGACGTGTCGGCGCGGGCTTCGAGCGCCTGGTAGGTGGCGCCGATAGTGAAGGTGAAGCTCGCACCGAAGGCGTGCGCCGAGCGCATGAGATTGCCGAGGTTCAAGGCCTTCGACGAGCGCTCGACGCCGATGGCGAAATAGCCGCGGGGCTTGGGGGGCCAGGGTTTCGTGCTCATGGAGGGGGCTCGCCTTGAGGCCGCGTACCGGCTAGGAGGGGCAGCGGCATTCCAACAGATGATGATCGCTTCAGACCCTATCAGTCCGAAGCTTGACTCATCGGTCTCATCAAAGGTCTGAGGTCACATATGAAGGCAGCGCTTTGCAAGAGCCTCGATGGCCCCGAGGGCGTGGTCGTCGAGGAGATTGCCGACCCGGTGGCCGGTCCGGGCGAGGCCGTGGTTCGGGTCCATGCCGCGGCCCTGAACTTCTTCGACACCCTCATTACACGCGGGAGATACCAGACGAAGCCGGAGCTTCCGTTCTCGCCGTCGGGCGAGATCGCAGGCGTCGTCGAGAGCGTCGGAGCTGGGGTGATCGGTCTGGCCGTGGGCGATCGCGTCGCCGCCTCCGTGGGATATGGGGGCGCGCGTGAGAAGGTCGCGGTACCGGCCGAGGCGCTGATCCCGATCCCGGCCGGCGTTTCCGATGTCGTGGCCTCGGGCGTCAGCATCACATTCGGCACCGCAGTCCACGGCCTCAAGGACCGCGGGCGGCTCGAGGCGGGAGAGACGGTCGCCGTGCTCGGCGCGTCGGGCGGGGCGGGCCAGGCCGCCATCGAGATCGCGAAGCTCATGGGCGCCCGCGTTATTGCCGGCGCCTCGGGCCCTGAAAAGCTTGCGATCTGCAAAGCCGCAGGTGCCGACGAGGTCGTCGACTACGACGCCGAGGACCTCAAGGCCGCGCTGCGGCGCCTTACCGGCGGTCACGGCGTCGACGTCGTTTACGATTGCGTCGGCGGACCCTACGCAGAGCCCGCTGTGCGCGCCCTCGCCTGGCAGGGCCGCTTCCTCGTTGTGGGCTTCGCCGCGGGCGACATTCCGAAGCTCCCGCTCAATCTTCTGCTCCTCAAGGGCGCCGATGCCATCGGCGTGTTCTGGAGCGAGGCCGTGCGCCGTGATCCCGCGCGCCATCGCGCCAACATGACGGAGGTTTTGGGCTGGGTCGCGGCGGGCAAGCTCGCGCCCCGCATCCACGCCACCCTGCCGCTCGCCGACATCCAGGAGGCTATCCGCATCCTCGACCGCCGCGAAGCGACCGGCAAGGTCGTCCTGACGCTCGCGTAGTTCCCGATTTAGCAAGCCATCTAGCTCATCCCCCACTGCGTTCCCGGAGGTCGCGCACTTGCGCGGCCAACCGAGATCTTTCCCATCCATTGTTGAGCACAAGATCAGGGTGAGATCCGGAGAGGATGAGCAGGATTCTCAGCGTTATGCTGTCACCGGCCCCTCGAGGATCTTGGTGAGGCGCTCCTTGATGGCGGCCTGTCGCTGCTCGCTCTCGATCTTCTTGCCGGTGAGGTCGGTGACATAGAACACGTCCACCGCCTTCTCGCCGAAGGTCGTGATGTGCGCTGACGCGATGTCGAGCGAGAGATCGGAGAGTGCGCTCGTGAGCTCGTGCAGCAGGCCCGTGCGGTCGCGGCCCGTGACCTCGAGCACCGTGAACGCATCCGACAGCGAGTTATTGACGAAAACCTCCGGCGGCACGGTGAAGGCCTCGACGCGTGGCGGCACCGGGCGCCGCTTCTCGAGCAGTGCGCGCACCCAGGTGTCCCCGCGCAGAAGCCGCTCGATGGCGTCCTCGATGCGCTTGGCGCGTCGCAGCTCGTCCTCGTCCGTATCGAACTCGCGCTGCAGCAGGAAGGTGTCGAGCGCATACCCATCGCGCGTCGTGGTGACGTGGGCGCCCGCGATGTTGGCGCCATTGGCGGCACAAGCGCCTGCGAACAGCGAGAGGAGCCGCGGGTGGTTCTGCGCGAATACCGTGAGCGAGGTGACCGCCGTGAACGCGTCCGTCGCCGAATCGGCGGCAAACGCGCGTCCCTGCGCCTCGGCACGACGCAGCAGCCGCGCGTGTTCGATCTGGCGCTTTGGCTCGGTGCGAAGCCAGTAGTCGGGATAGTGGCGGCCGATGAAGCGGTCGACCTCGCCGGTCGGCCAATCGCGCAAAGCCACACGCAGCCCCGCTTGCGCCTCGGCGACGAGCGTGTCGCGCGGAACCTGCGTGTGCCCGCCGGAGAGCAGCGGCTCGGTCTCGTAGTAAAGCGTGCGCAGAAGCTGTCCCTTCCAGCCGTTCCACACGCCGGGGCCGACCGCACGGATATCGGCCACCGAAAGCAGCAGCAGAAGCTTCAAGCGCTCCGGGCTCTGCACGATGTCCGCGAAATCGCGCACCGTTTTGGGATCGCTGATATCGCGGCTCTGCGCGATGTTGCTCATGGTGAGGTGCTGCTCGATGAGCCAGGTCACCGTGTCCGTCTCCGCGGGCGTGAGGCCGAGCCGCGGGCAGAGCTTGCGCGCAATGCGCGCGCCGACCATCGAGTGATCCTCGATCCGCCCCTTGCCGATATCGTGCAGGAAGGCCGCGACGTAGAGCACGCGACGATTCTGGATCGTCTTGATGAGCTCGGTCGAGAGCGGCAGCTCGTGGCAGTTGTCGCCGCGCTCGATGTCGGTCAGCATGCCGACCGTGCGCAAGAGGTGCTCGTCGACGGTGTAGTGATGATACATGTTGAACTGCATCATCGCTACGACGTGACCGAACTCGGGGATGAAGCGGCCGAGCACGCCCGCCTCGTTCATGCGCCTGAGCGTCGACTCCGGGTTGACCTTGCCGGTGAGAAGGCGAAGGAAGATCCGGTTCGCCTCGGGGTCGTTGCGCAGCTTGTCGTCGATGAGCCGCAGTGAGCGTCTGAGCTCGCGGATCGCGTTGGGATGCAGGAATGTGTTGGTGTTCTCGGCCTGCGCGAAGAAGCGGACGAGGTTCACGGGATCGCGTGCGAACACACCGGAGTCGGCGATGTTCATGCGCCCGTTGTCGATGCGGAAGTCTGTCTTCTCGCGGATCTGGCGCCGCAGCATCCACGTCACAGGGTGCCGTAGCGCATCGAACGTCGGCGTGCTCTTCAACTGCTGGATCTCGAGCGCCGAGCAGAGGATGGTCGTAAGGTCGCCCACGTCCTTGGCAACAAGGAAGTAGTGTCTCATGAAGCGCTCGACGGCACGCAGCCCGCTCTTGTTCCTGTATCCGAGCTTCTCGGCCAGGATCGGCTGGATCTCGAAAGTCAGAAGCTCCTCGGCACGGCCCGTGGTGAAGTGCAGGAAGCAGCGCACCGTCCAGAGAAAGTCCTCGCAGCGGCGAAAGGTGGCGACCTCCTCGTTTGTGAAGATGCCCATGGCGACGCTGGTGGGGCCCACCTCGTGGCCGAGGAGATATTTCGAGAGCCAGTGCAGCGTGTGCAGATCGCGCAGCCCGCCCTTGCCGTCCTTGATGTTGGGCTCGACCTTGTAGCGGCTTTCGCCGGCCCGCCGGTGGCGCTCGCTCCGCTCCGCCATCTTGGCATCGATAAAGGAGCGCTCGGAGCCGCGGATCACCTCGTCGCGGAAGCGCTGGTCGAGCTCGGCGTAGAGCTGCGCGTCGCCGTGGATCAGCCACATGTCGAGCAGCGAGGTGCGGATCGTCGTATCGCCGACGGCGAGCTTCAGGCACTGATCTACGGTGCGCGTCGCATGCCCCACTTTGAAACCGAGATCCCACAGCAGGTAGAGCATGTACTCGGCGACGCTCTCGCCCCAGGGGGTCTGCTTGTAGGGCAGCAGGAATAGGAGATCGATGTCTGAGCCCGGTGCCAGCAATTCGCGGCCGTAGCCGCCGGTTGCCACCACAGCCATGCGCTCGGCGTCCGACGGGTTGGTGGCGCGATAGACGTGCGAGACCGCGTAGTCGTAGAGCAGCCGCACGAGCTCGTCCTGGAAGCGCGCCAGGCCCATGGCGCAGCGCCGCCCGTTGCCGTCCGATTCGAGCTGGGCTCGCGCCGTCCCGCGCGCGCTCTTGACCAGGGCCTTGAGGCGATCGAGCACGGCCTGGCGCGCCTCGACGGCGGTGCCGTAAGCGTTGAAAAGCGCCGTCAGTGTCTGGCGCATTTCCAGCGGGTCGAAATAGGGCGCAGGCGGGAAACGGGACTGATCCATGACGGAATCTTATAGAGCAAGGGCGGGCGGAGGCGAATCCCGTCCGCGCGCTAAATCAGGTGGATGACCCACCAGGGTTAGCCCGAAGTTTCTTGAGGCGATACAGCGCCTCGAGCGCCGCTTTCGGGGTCATCTCGTCGGGTTGGATGGCATCCAGCGCGGCCTCGATCGGCGCGGGACCTGTGGACTTTTGCGCACTTTTCGGCCGTGCGGCTGCGAACAGGGGCAGGTCGTCGAGCGGCCCGGCCGAGGCGCCGCGCCTCCCGTCTGTCTTCTCGAGAATGTCGAGCACCTCCCGTGCCCGGTGGATGACGTCGGGGGGCAGCCCGGCGAGCTTGGCCACCTGGATGCCGTAGGACCTGTCCGCCGCCCCGGGCTTGACGCGGTGCAGGAACACGATCTCATCCTGCCATTCCTTCACGTCCATGGTGACGTTTGCGACCGAGGCGAGGCGCCCTGCGAGGGCGGTGAGCTCGTGATAGTGCGTTGCGAAAAGCACTCGCGCCTTCACGTCCTCGTGCAGGTACTCGACACAGGCCCAGGCGATCGAGAGGCCGTCGAAGGTGGCCGTGCCTCGTCCGATCTCGTCGAGGATGACCAGCGAGCGGGCGGTCGCCTGGTTCAGGATCGCAGCCGTCTCGACCATCTCGACCATGAACGTGGAGCGGCCGCGTGCGAGGTCGTCCGCCGCGCCGACGCGACTGAACACCCGGTCGACGATGCCGATACGTGCCTCCTGCGCCGGCACGAATGATCCCATCTGGGCGAGGATCGTTATCAGCGCGTTCTGGCGCAGGAAGGTGGACTTGCCTGCCATGTTGGGACCGGTGACCAGCCAGATGCGCGCGTCCGGCATCTCGTCGAACCCCGGCGGCAGCTCGGCGCCCGAGCGCCCGAGGATGCAATCGTTTGCGACGAACGGCCCGCCCTTGCTGCGCCGAAGCGCCTGCTCGACGACGGGATGGCGCCCGCCGCGGATCTCGAACGTCTGGCCGGCGTCGATCGCCGGGCGCACGTAGCGCTCGGTTTGCGCCAGATGCGCGAGCGCGGTGACGTGATCGAGCTCGGCAAGCGCGGCGGCGATGTCGCCGAGTGCGCGCTCCTCACGGGCCACGGCCGCTGCGAGCTCGGCGAAAATCTCCTGCTCGAGCGCGAGCGCCCGGTCCGCGGCCGCCGCGATCCGTCCTTCGGTGTCATTGAGCTCGACTGTCGTGAAGCGCATGGCATTGGCCATGGACTGGCGGTGGCGGAACGTGGCGGCGAGCGGCGGCTCGGTGAGCGGCTTGGCGTTGGCCTGCGTGACCTCGATGAAGTAGCCGAGGATGTTGTTGTGCCGCACCTTGAGCGTCTTGATGCCGGAGAGATCGACGTAGCGCGCTTCGAGCGCGGCCATCACGCGGCGGCTGTCGTCGCGCAGGCGGAGCGCCTCGTCGAGCGCCGGGCGGTAGCCGGGCCGCACGAAGCCGCCGTCTCGCTTGAAGTGCGGCGGCTCGTCGACGAGCGCGGCGGTGAGCGTTTCGAGCAGCAACACGCAATGCCCGTCGATGCGCTCGAGGAGGCGGGCGATCTCCGTGGGATGCCCGATCACCGCGGTATTTCGCTTGAGCAAGGCAGAGCACGCACGCGCGGCCGCGAGACCCTGGCCGATGGCCGTGAGATCGCGCGGCCCGCCGCGGCCGAACGCAAGACGGGTCACGGCGCGCGCGATATCGGGCGCTCCTTTGAGTTCGGCGCGCAGGTCCTCGCGCAGCGTGTCATCTGCGACCAGGAGCGCAACCGCGTCGAGCCGCGCCTCGATCGCATGCGGATCGCGCAGCGGCGCCGCGAGGCGCGCCGCAAGCTCGCGTGCGCCAGCCCCCGTCACTGTGCGGTCGATGGCGTCGAGCAGGCTTCCCGATTTCTCGCCCGTGGTCGCGCGGATCAGCTCGAGGCTCGCCCGGCTCGCCGCGTCGATGATGAGCGTCGACTCGGCGCCCATCTTGCGCGGCGGCCGCACCACCGGCTTCTTGCCGATCTGCGTGAGATCCACGTAGCGCAGAAGCGCCCCGATGGCCGCCAGCTCAGGCCGCGTGAACGGACCGAACGCGCCGAGATCGCTGACACCGAGCCGCGCCTTGAGGTCGCGCTCGCCGGCGAGGCTGTCGAACGAGGCGGCGGGCACCGGCGTAGCCGCAGCGCCGGCACGGCCGATCCAGGCGGCGAGATCCGCGTCGGCGAGCAGTGCGTCGGCCGCAATCACCTCGCCCGGCGCGAGCCGCACGAGCTCGCCCGGGAGATCCGCCCCGCGCACCTCGCCAACCTCGAATTCGCCCGTCGAGATGTCGAGCGAGGCTGCGGCGAGAACGGCGTCGGTCCCGAGCAGCGGCCCCTCTGGTCCGCCGGGCGCGCGGAAGAGCGCCGACAGATAGTTGCGCGCGCGCGCATCGAGCAGCGTGTCCTCGGTGAGCGTGCCCGGCGTGACCAGGCGCACCACGTCGCGGCGCACGACGGCCTTAGAGCCGCGCTTCCTCGCCTCGGCCGGGTCCTCGAGCTGCTCGCACACGGCGACGCGGTAGCCGAGCCTGATCAGCCGCTGCAGGTATTCGTCGGCGCGGTGGATCGGCACCCCGCACATGGGGATGTCTTGGCCGAGGTGCTTGCCGCGCTTGGTGAGGACGATGCCGAGCGCCTGCGAGGCGACCACGGCGTCCTCGAAAAAGAGTTCGTAGAAGTCGCCCATCCGGTACCAGAGGATGCTGTCCGGGTTGGCCGTCTTGATCTCGAGGAACTGCGCCATCGAGGGCGTCGCCTCGCCTTGGGCGGCGGGCGCGGCGGTCACCGGCCCCGCAAGCTCCTCGTCAGGATGCTCCGCAGGCGTCGCCGGGGCCGGGCCATCGGCCCGCTCGTCCGCAGGCACCCCATCGCGGCCCCGATGTCGCTTCCCTGCCATTCCCCGCGCCTGTCCCATGTTCCCCGCCCCGGTCAAACGGATAGCCGGTTAGCGCCGGGAAGGGAAACCCCGCGCCGGTTCGACGCGGCAAATCGTGGGGAAGGAAACGAGGGATCGTCCGCGCGCTAAGCGTCGGCGGAGACGCGGCTTTTGACCTCGTCTGGGGCGCCGAAGTGCTCGAAGTAGCGCGGATCGATGTTCTCGACCGGGAGCACGATCAGCACGTCGGTTGTGCCGAACTGGCGGTCGATGACGGCGCCGTCGCCGACGAAAGCACCGAGGCGCAGGTAGCCCTTGATGAGCGGGGGCAGCGCCTTCAACGCGGCCTTCACGTTGACCTCGCTCTTGGCCATCCGGTTCATCGGCACATAGAGCCGGTCGTGCGCGCGGCAGCGCCACTCGGCCGGCGCCAGCGCATGGTGATGGAGGAAGCTCAAGGCCATGGCGTGCTGATCGGGGTCCGTACCCTCGAAGCTTGCGCAGCCGAGCATCACGTCGACCTTGTGCTCGCGCACGTAGGTCCAGAGCCCGTGCCACAGAAGCTCGACCGAGCGCTTCGTCCGGTAGGGACGCAGAACGCACGAGCGGCCGAGCTCCATGAAGCGGTAGCGTGGAGACTTGGCCGCGATCAGCGACCCGATGTCGTACTCGCCGGCAGTGTAGAAGCCGAGGCTCCTCTGCGCGACCTCCTGACGGAGGACACGATAGGTGCCGACGACCTTCGGACGCCGCGTGCGTGACCACGCGTCCGGCGATGCGAATTCGTTGCTGCGGTCGACGACGAGCAAATGGTCGCAGACGGCGTCATAGGGGTCCTGATCGAGGCGGCGCATGCCGGCGATCATGGAGGGCGTCGCCGACATCTCCTCGTAGAACACCTCGTAGCGCAGCCTCTGGGCGCGCTGGATGTCCTTGCGCCCCTGGGCGAGACGCACCTCGAGGTCGCCGATGCGGCCATAGACCTTGACCGGCTTCCGGCGCACGAACGGCAGCGCGGACGAGCGGGCCTTCTCATTGAGGGCTTTGAGGGCGAGGAGGCCGCGAGGTGCGGCGGAGAGCAGAGGGTGGTCCTGAAGGCGTCCCGCGAGGCGCTCGGTCAAGCGCTTCATCCTAACGTGTGGTTGGCCGATCATACGTGCGATTGCCCTAAGAGCCGAATTCTCCGCACTCAAACACGAATCGGAGACAATTTTGCGACGGTCCTGATCCGCTTCGGTTAATTGCCGCCGGGCAATCCCTGAGGGGGTGCATCGTCGAGCGAGCGCGCTGCCTCTGCCGTCATCAGCGGCACCCCGTTGCGGATCGGGTAGGCGAGGTTGGCTTTCTTGCTGATGAGCTCGCGGGCGGCGCGGTCGTAGACGAGCGGACCCCGGGTCACCGGACAAACGAGGATCTCGAGCAGCTTCGGGTCGGGCTCCTCGTCCGCAGGTGTCGGCAAGTCGTCTGCCATGGTGGCGCCCTATTGGATGCTGCCGCCCGGCCCGCCGCGTGTCGCGATCTCCATCTCCGCGAGTGCCACCAGCACCTCCGCACGGGTCTTGAGGTCGCGCGCCTCGAGCAGGGCCTGCTTCTCCTCTGGGCCGTACGGGCACATGATGCAGAGCGCGTTGATCAGGTACTCGCTCGACGCGCGGTCGATCACGCTCCAGTCCGTCCGCAAGTTGTTGTGCTCGAGATACGAGCGCAACGCGCCGACGAGACGCTTGCGGTCGATCAGCTCCTCGCCCAGTCCCTTGGTGAAGTCTCCGGCGAAACGATCGTAGCTGACGGTCGCGGTGCGGTAAGCGGCGCCGGTCTCAGCCTCGCCCACGATTTCGAAGCGGGCGATGCCCGTGATCGCGATGGCGATGCGCCCGTCGTCGAGCTCCTGGTAGCTCGTCACCCGGCCCGCGCCGCCCACGCCGCGCAGCGGCACCGACTTTCCGAGCGGGCTTTCGCGCGAATCCTCGCCGGCGGGCTGCACGATGCCGATCATGCGCGCTCCCGTCATCACATCGTCGATCATCTCGAGATAGCGCGGCTCGAAGATGTTGAGCGGGAGCGTGGCGCGCGGCAACAGGATCGCGCCGCGCAGCGGGAACAACGGGATGCGTGGCGGAAGATCTGCGGGACGCCGATAGCGTTCGGCCAAGTTCACGTCACTTTCCCCATTAGCTGAAAAGGATCGATGATAGGCGCCGGCGTCCGTCGATCGTCAGCGCATCCTTGGGTCCCCAGGCGTCGAACAGCTGCACCAGCTGCTTGCGGGCCGCCTGCTCGTTCCAATTGCGGTCGCGCCGCACGAGGTCCAGCAGGTGATCGAGCGCCTCCTCCTTCTTGCCGTGGGCGGCGAGCGCCACGGCCAGGTCGAAGCGCGCCTGGTGATCGGCGGGGTTGGCGGCGACCTTCTTTTCCAGCTCACCGCGGTTGTCACCCTGGTCGGCAAGCTTGGCGAGATCGAGCGCGGCACGCGCACTCTGCACCGCCGGCGTGTTGAGCTTGTCGGGCGGCACCAGCGCAAGCGTCTGCTCGGCGCGCTCCGGGTCTCCGCTCTTCAGATAGCAGCGCGCCAGGCCGGCCAGGGCCAGGGGATTCTGCTGGTCCTCCTGGAGCACGGCGGCGAAAGCCTCGGCGGCACCCTGTAGATCGTTCTCCCCGAGCGCGATTTCCGCGGCCTCGAGAATCTGGGTGACGTCGGCCTCCGCATCCTCGCCGACCAGCCGATCGATGAATTGGCGCACCACGCTCTCCGGCTGCGCGCCCATGAAGCCGTCCAGCGGCCGCCCGTCGCGGAAGGCGTAGACGGTCGGAAGCGATTGGATGCGGAGCTGCCCGGCGATGGCCGGATGCTCGTCCGTGTTGATCTTCACGAGGCGCACTTTGCCGCCGTAGCTCTTCACGACCTTCTCGAGGATCGGCGTCAGCTGCTTGCAGGGCCCGCACCACGCCGCCCAGAAGTCGACCAGCACGAGAGCTTGCCGGGAGGCCTCGAGAACGTCCTTGCCGAAGCTGGCGGAGGTCCCGTCCTTGACGAGGTCGCTTGCGCCCTGGGATCCGGCGCCGGGTTTCAGTGTTCCCAAATCCATTCCGTGTGCTCCCTCGCGGTTGCGCGGCAGGCGCTCCTGGCTCTCCGCCGGCTCGACTGTGCAATATGGTGAGCCGGCCCGCGGCAGTCGACCCCCGAAAGAGGCAAAATCGGAGCGCTGCCCGCAAGCTGCATTGCCAGGGTGGTAGCAATCGGGCAAGCCCTAAGCATAGCCTCGGCGAGAGGCGGCTAATCGGTTGCCTGGACCTCGCGCCCGGACGGGGTTAAAATGAAGGTTCCAAGACGCTTGCAAAGGCAGCGCGGTTGGGCAATAAGACCGGGCGCGCGCCCCAAGGGCGCGGGACCCATCCAGGACGCGGGCGTAGCTCAGGGGTAGAGCATCACGTTGCCAACGTGAGGGTCGTGAGTTCGAATCTCATCGCCCGCTCCAATCATTCCCACCGATTTCAGTGTTGTGAGCCTTGAGCAACGCGGGCGAGAGGCCCGCTCGCGGCATGCTGACGCTCGGCCTCCGCCACCAGCTCCGCGAGCCTCAGCTGCTCGATCTTGAGCTTCATCTCGAGCGGAATGCTCGGCTCCAGGTGAAATTCTCGTCCGAGTTGCTTGGCAACGGCTTGCGCCACCTCGCACACTGTCCACTTGTTCATGAGAACCCCGCTGCGCCCGATGGAACGTTTTCGCGATGGCAAATGCCACCCTGCGGATTGAATCGCGCAAATGGGCACAAGTTCCGAAATCAAAAGAATAAGTTTGATCTGAGAAATAAGGCTTCAGCAGGCTATGCGCTGGCGCTCAAGGGACGGCCGTTTGCGCGGCGTCGGTGGTGGGATCGGGCGACGGACTGTCGGTCGTGTCGGTGACCGTACGCTCGGGTTGCGGCGTAGCTCGTGGCACCGCCATCCGGGCGAGCACCTCCTCCGAGAGCTGGCGCAGCGCCTTGCCGGTCTCGCCCGGATACTTGGCGAAGTAGGAGCGCTCGGGACTATGGAAGCGGGCAGCCTCCTGCAGAGCCATGGCGCGCGGCACCACCTGGTTGAAGCAGCGGTTCTCCGGGTTGCCGAGCAGCCAGGCGTGGTAGTCCTCCTCCGAGGGCGAGGCGAGATCCTTCATGTTGATGAGCACGCCCATGTTCTCGGCGAAGCCCATCTCCGGATTGAGCGATTTGAACCGCCGGAACACCTCTAGCCCGCACACCGAAACGTAGTCGGCCTTGGTGGGCGAGATGTGGAAGTCTGCTTCACGCAGCCAGCTCTCGGTCAGGACGGAGAGCCCCGGCGGGCAGTCGATCAGCACGATGTCGAAAACTTTCCGGGCTTCCGTCAGAAGCGCGCCGATCACCGCGCGAAGTCGTCCGTGCAGGCTCTCCTTCGACACCTCGCGCTCGAACAGTGTGAGCTGCATGTCGGATGGGATGAGGAACACGGTGCGCGAATCGTCGACGTCCGAGACGTTGCGCACCACGAAGCGCGGCCAGTCCGCAGCTTCATTCTGCAGCACGCGTGCGACCAGATAGTCGACCAGCGTAAGTCCGTCATGCTGCAGCTTGTGCAGGTTCGGGATCGTCATCAGCATCGAGGAGACGGTCGCCTGCGAGTCGCTGTCGATGACGAGCACGTTCTTGCCGTGATAGGTCGCGAGCGTCTCGGCCAGGGCGAGCACGATCGTAGACTTGCCGACGCCGCCTTTCGTGTTCATCACAGCGATCGAGTTGCGCATGACGGCGTGTCGTCTCCCCTGCCCCGGACCTGCCGGGGCCCTCACTCCCAGGCCAACTCCTTTGCGTCGGGAATATGGCGTCCTCGCGGACGCCGGCATTCCGCGCGCGGCGGATGCACCATATACGGCGCCAAGGACTTGTGGCGGCCAAAGTGCCGCGCCTATCTGCGTTGCAATGACGGTCTGACGGACTACCAGCCGTATCCGACGCGCTGCCAGACGACGACGCCGTGCCGGGCCCGCAAGTGTCGGCTTGAGCGTGACGCATCGATGCGTCGCGTCATCCCGGGGCCAAGCAGCACCGGTCGCGCGGCGGTGCGGAAGAGGGGTCGCTCGACGACGGCGACAGGCGGACCCTGACCCACGATCGCGTCGCGCTGGACGTACTTTACTTCCGGCGGCACCGGCACCGCATAGCGCTGCTCGCCGTAGGGCCCGTACGCGGATGCCCAGGAGTAGCCGGCGGGCTGCACGATCACCGGCTGGTAGATCCTCGCGACGATCGGCGGCCCGTCTCGATAGACGACACGCGGCGGGACCACCATCTCCGTCTCGAGCAATGTGGCGGGGACGGGTGGGACGCGCACGCTCTCGAGGCATTCCGCGCCGCGATGGCAGGCAAGCGCAGGAGAGGCACCGGCGGTCAGGAGGATTGCGGCGGCGCGTGCTGCCGTAAGGCGGAACGTCATGATGGGGGGCTCCGGATAGCGCGAGCCCGAGAATAGCCGAAGCGGCCCTCTTGGGCCCGCCCGCGCTCCTTCCGTGGTTAAGCGACAGGCGGGCCGAGGCACCGCTTTGAGACAGTCTGATTGCGTTGCATGAGCCCCCGGATGCCATGTTTGCTTCAATCGATTTCCCGGCCGTTCGCCATCTGCTAGACCAATGCGGAACTCGCTCCCATGAGGTACCTGGTCATGACCCCCGCCCGCGCAAGCCGCCTTTCAAACCCGCTCGCCTTTCTGTCGGTCGCGCTCACGGCGCTGTTGCTCGGCGGGTGCGGCATCAACAACATCCCGAGCTACGAGCAGAGCGCCAAGGCGGCGTGGTCGGAGGTGCTGAACCAGTACAAGAGGCGCGCCGATCTCATCCCGAACCTCGTCGAGAGCGTGAAGGGCTTCGCCGATCAGGAGCGCACGGTGCTGACCGAGGTGACGGAGGCGCGCGCCAAGGCCACCAGCATCCAGGTTCCGGCAGACATCCTGACCAACCCCGAGGCGATGAAGAGCTTCCAGGACGCGCAGAGCCAGCTCGGCGGCGCGCTGGGCCGCCTGCTTGCCACCGTCGAGCGCTATCCCGACATCAAGTCGGGTCAGAACTTCCTCGCGCTTCAGAGCCAGATCGAGGGCACCGAGAACCGCATCGCCATCGCACGGCGCGATTACATTCAAGCGGTCCGCCAGTACAACACCGAGATCACGACCTTTCCGGGCCGTTGGTGGAAGTCGTTCCTCTATCCGTCTGCGCAGGAGATGGCGACGTTCGACATTCCCGCCGAGGAGATGAAGGTGCCGAAAGTCGACTTTGGCACCGGCGAGAAGAAGTAGCTTCTCCCGCCACGGCGCGGTCGCGCTTCACGTGAGGGAGGAACGCATGTCCGGCGACGGCATGATCAGAGAGCGCGCAGCGGGATGGATGTGCCTTGCCGCGCTGGCTCTCGCATTGCTGTGGCCCGCCTGCGCAAGTGCCTCTCCGACGTTTCCGGAGCTCACGGGCCGCATCGTCGACAGCGCCAATCTCCTGTCGCCCGAGGACCGCTCCGCCGTCGAGGGCGAGCTCAAGGCACTCGAGGAAAAATCGAGCGACCAGCTCGTCGTCGTCACGCTGCCCTCGCTGCAAGGCTACGAGATCGAGGACTACGGCTATCAGCTCGGCCGCCACTGGGGCATCGGCCAGAAGGACAAGAACAACGGCGTGCTCCTGATCGTGGCGCCGAACGAGCGCAAGGTCAGGATCGAGGTCGGCCGCGGGCTCGAGCCCGTCGTCACCGACCTCATGAGCAAGATCATCATCGAGAACGCCATCGTTCCCGAGTTCCGCAAGGGCAACTTCTCGGCCGGCATCCGCGCCGGCGTGCGCGACTTGAAGGACACGCTCCTCGGCGACGCCGAGGCGGTGAAGGAGCGCGCCCGCGGCCTCGACCATGGCGATGGGCCGGACTGGATCGGGCTGCTCATCATCGCGTTCTGGATCGCCGTCGTCCTCTTCATCATCTATCAGCAGTCGCGCTACGCGGCCAAGGAGGCGACCCTGGGTCCGCAGCGGCGCAGGCGCAACGGCGGCATCGTCGTTTTGCCGGGCGGCGCGTCGGACTCTTGGGGCGGCGGAGGCTGGTCCAGCGGCGGCGGAGGCGGCGGCGGCTGCTCGGGCGGTGGCGGAGATTTCGGCGGCGGCGGCAGCTCGGGAAGCTGGTAACCCATCGGGGCAGATCGAAAGGCTCGAGCCATGAGATTGTTTTCGGAAGCCGACGAGCGCCGCATCGCCGAAGCCATCCAAGGCGCGGAGAGGGCGACGTCGGGGGAGATCGTTGCCGTCGTCGCGGCCGAGAGCAGCACCTACCTCTACGCGCCGTTCCTCGTGGCCTCCGTGTTGGCGCTGGGCGTGCCGTGGCCGCTGCTGCTGTGGACGTGGTGGCCGGCATCATGGATTTATCTCGTGCAGCTTGCGGTCTTCGTCGTGGTGCTCGCGGCCACGCTGCCGCGTGGGGTACGCCACCGTCTCGTGCCGCGCTCGATCAAGAGGGCTCGCGCCAAGCGCCGGGCGCTCGAGCAGTTCGTCACCCAGAACCTGCACACGACCGCGGGCCGCACCGGCGTCTTGATCTTCGTGTCGGTCGCCGAGCGGCACGCCGAGATCGTGGCCGACGCCGGCATCGAGGCGAAAGTGCCGGCGGGCACCTGGCAGGAGATCGTCTCGCGCCTCGCAGCCGCCATCGGCGACGGCCGCCCTGCCGAAGGCTTCGTCAAGGCCGTCGAGGATGTCGGTGCCCACCTCGCCCAGCACTTCCCGCCCGGCACCGCCGACGCGAACGAGCTCCCCGACCACCTCATCGTCCTCGAGGAGGGGTGAGTCGCTTACGCAATTCACCTCTGCAACGTCATCCCGGCGAGATGACGTTGCAGAGGTGTCAACGTGAGAGACCGCCAACTTCCGTTGCTTCAGGTGCACCCGGAAGGTACCTAATGCGCCGCCTCCCAGTTGGCGGCGGCTTTCGCATCCACGTGGATCGGCACGGACATCTGCACGGCGGGTGCCGCAGCTCCTTCCATCACGGCCCGCGCGGTCTTGATCAAAGCGTCCGCCTCTTGCTCCGCCACCTCGAACACGAGCTCGTCGTGCACCTGTAAGAGCATGCGCGCGGTCTCGACCTTCGCCGCCGTGAGCGCCGGCGCGATGCGGATCATGGCGCGCCGGATGATGTCGGCCGCGCTGCCCTGGATCGGCGCGTTGATGGCGGCCCGCTCGAGGTTGCCGCGCACGCCCGGGTTCTTCGTATTGATCTCCGGGTAATGGATGCGCCGCCCGAAGATGGTCTCCACGAAGCCGCGCTCGTGGCACTTTCTCTTCGTCTCCTCCATGTAGTCGCGGATGCCGGGGAAGCGCTGGAAGTAGGTCTGGATGTAGGCGCCCGCCTCCTCGCGCGCGATGCCGAGCTGGTTCGCGAGCCCGAACGCCGAGATGCCGTAGATGATGCCGAAGTTGATGGCCTTCGCGCGCCGCCGCACATCGGCCGGCATGCCGCGCACCGGCACGCCGAACATCTCGGACGCCGTCATCGCGTGGATGTCGAGACCCTCGGCGAAGGCGCGCTTGAGTTGCGGGATGTCGGCGATGTGCGCGAGTACGCGCAGCTCGATCTGTGAGTAGTCCGCCGAGATGAGCGTGTTCCCCTTCGCCGCGATGAAGGCGGTGCGGATCTCGCGCCCCTCCTTGGTGCGGATCGGGATGTTCTGCAGGTTGGGATCGTAGGAGGCGAGCCGCCCCGTCGACGTGGAGGCGAGCGCATAGCTCGTGTGGATGCGCCCCGTCTCGCCGTGGATGTAGGTCGGCAGCGAGTCCGTGTAGGTCGAGAGCAGCTTCGAGAGCTGGCGCCACTCGAGCATCTTGTTGATGAGCCCGCGCGCGCTCTCCGGCACCTCCTCGTTGGCGGCGAGATCGTCGAGAAGGCCCGCGCGCGTCTCCCACTGCCCGCTCTTGGTGCGCTTGCCGCCGGGGAGCTTGAGCCTGTCGAACAGCAATTCGCCGAGCTGCTTCGGCGAGCCGAGGTTGAACTTGTGGCCGACGAGGCCGTTGATCTCCTCCTCGAGCCGCGTCAGCGACTGCGCGAACGACGACGAGAGGCGCGACAGCACCGTGCGGTCCACGAGAATGCCGGCATGCTCCATGCCGGCGATCACCGGCACCAGCGGCCGCTCGAGCGTCTCGTACACGGTCGAGAGATGCTCGGCCGCGAGCCGCGGCTTGAGCTTGAGCCACAGCCGCAGCGTGACGTCGGCATCCTCGGCCGCGTACTCGGCCGCCTTCTCGATCGGCACCTGCGCGAAGTTCTTCTCGCCCTTCTTGCCGGGCGCGAGGTCGAGCACCTTGTCGAAGGCTATGCACGTGTGCCCGAGATGGCGTTCGGAAAGCTCGTCCATGCCGTGGTTGCCGCGCCCGGCGTCGAGCACGTACGAGATCAGCAGCGTATCGTCGAAGGGCGCAACGAGGATGCCGTGCCGTTTCATGACGAGATAGTCGAACTTGATGTTCTGCCCGATCTTGAGCACCGACGGGTCCTCGAGCAGAGGCTTCAGGAGCGCGAGCGACTCGCGCAGTGGCGCCTGCGGCAGGCCCGCTGCATCGCCGAAGTCGAAGCCGCCCTCGGCCGGCCGATGGCCGACCGGCACGTAGCAGGCCTTGCCGGGCTGGACGGCGAGCGAGAAGCCGACCAGGTCGCAGTTCATGCAGTCGAGCGCCGTCGTCTCGGTATCGAAGGCCACACGGCCGGCCGCGCGCGCCGCGTCGATCCAATGTGTCAGGCGCTCGATCGTCGTCACGGTCTCGTAGGCCGAGCGGTCGAAGGCGACCTTGGCGATCCGCGCCGAAAGGATCGCCGCGCCCGCAGCCGGCGAGCCGGGTCCTACCCCTCCCCCCTGTAGGGAGGGGCCAGGGGTGGGGGGAATCCCAACACCAGCCAACTCGCCGTCCCCCCCTCCCCTCGACGAGGGAGGAGAAGAGGTGCCCGCCGCGACCCCGAGCTTCTCCGAGATGCGTTTGGTGAGCGTCGAGAACTCCATCGCGCGCAGGAAGCCGAGCAGCGCCTCGGCCTTGGGGTCTTGCACGCCCATCTGCTCGACCGCGATCGAGACCGGCACGTCCTCCTTGAGGCGCACGAGATCGCGCGAGATGCGGGCCTGCTCCGCGAACTCGATGAGCTTCTCGCGCCGCTTCGGCTGCTTGATCGAGCTGGCTGCCGCCAGAAGCCCGTCGAGATCGCCGTACTCGGTGATCAGCTCCGCCGCCGTCTTGACGCCGATGCCCGGCACGCCCGGCACGTTGTCGACCGAGTCGCCGGCGAGCGATTGCACGTCCACCACCTTGTCCGGCCAGACGCCGAACTTCTCGAACACCTCGTCGCGGCCGATCTTCTTGTTCTTCATGCCGTCGAACATGATGACGCCCGGGCGCACCAGCTGCATCAGGTCCTTGTCCGACGAGACGATGGTGACGTCGCCGCCCGCTTCCACCGCCTGCTTGGCGTAGGTGGCGATGAGGTCGTCGGCCTCGAACCCGTCCTGCTCGAGGCAGGCGACGTTGAAGGCGCGCACCGCGTCGCGGATGAGGGGGAACTGCGGCACGAGCTCCTCCGGCGCCGGCGGGCGGTGGGCCTTGTAATCCTCGAAGATCTCGTTGCGGAAGGTCTTCTCGCTGGCATCGAACACCACGGCGATGTGGGTCGGAGCTTCCGAGGCCTTGGTCTCAACGAGCAGCTTCCAGAGCATGGCGCAGAAGCCGTGCACGGCGCCGACCGGCAGCCCGTCCGACGGCCGCGTCAACGGAGGAAGCGCGTGGAACGCGCGGAAGATGAAGCCGGATCCGTCGATCAGGTAGAGGTGGCTGCCCTTGGCGATGGGCTGCACGTCACCCTCCGGCACCCAGCAGACGGCGGCGGCTCTCGGCTTTTTGGCAGGCTTGATGTCGGTCATGGGGCCGCAATATAGGGGGTCAATCTTGCCCGGTCAGCCCTCTCCGCGCTGCGGTCCCTCGCGCCGTTTGCCCACCCGCCCGGAATGCGCTATCAGGGGCGTCCCGGCGCCTGCGCCAGGGCCACGATCGCGCGAAGCTGAATAGCCTGACGCGTGATGGTTGCCCGAGATAAAGCTGCACCCGTAGCTCAGCTGGATAGAGTGCTGCCCTCCGAAGGCAGAGGTCACAGGTTCGAATCCTGTCGGGTGCGCCATTTCCCATCCAGCCTTCGCCCCAAGGCGTGCGCGGACGCCCACCTCTCCCCCCTTGTCTCTAGACGAACGCGGCCGCCTGTGCCCCACTGGGCGGGACCAAGGGGGAAACGATGTACATTTACGTGTTCATCGCCGCGGCTGCGACGTTGTACTTCGCAATCAGGGCAGCGTGGCAACCGCGCCTAGCTGTCATCATGGCGGCCATCGTGTGGCTGCTCTACGCCGTCTACGAATACTTCGTGGCGAGCGGCGTCCTGTGCGACGCCAACTGCAACATCCGCGTCGATCTCCTCGTCATTTGGCCGCTCGTGTGCATCGCGAGCCTGTTGGGCATCTACGGGCCGCGGCAATGGATGCGCATCGGCAAGATTCTCGCTGGAGTGAGCCTCGTGCTTTTGGTGCTCCTGGCGGCGCCACTGCTCTACGTGTTTTTCTTAGATAGCCCGGTCGTCGACAAAGCGGCGCCAACCCCACCGTCCAGCAGCGCGACCGGGGCGAACTGACGGCAGTTGCGCGCCCGACAGCGGCAATGCGGTCATTTGAGCCCAATAGAGATCCGCCTCAGGCCTTGATGAAGGCGAGCAGGTCCGGATTGATCACGTCTGCGTGCGTCGTGCAGAGGCCGTGCGGGAGCTTCTCGTAGACCTTGAGCGTGGAGCCCTTCACGAGCTTGGCCGAGAGCAGCGCCGAATCCGCGATCGGCACGATCTGGTCGTCGTCGCCGTGCACCACCAGTGTCGGCACCGTGATCGTCTTGAGGTCCTCGGTGAAGTCCGTCTCCGAGAATGCCTTGATGCCGTCGTAGTGCGCCTTGGCGCCGCCCGCCATGCCCTGCCGCCACCAGTTCTGGACCACGGGCTCGGAGACTTTCGCGCCCGGCCGGTTGAAGCCGTAGAACGGGCCGCTCGCCACGTCGTAGTAGAACTGCGCGCGGTTGGCCGCGAGCGCCTGGCGAAAGCCGTCGAACACCTCGATCGGGAGGCCGCCGGGATTGGCCGGCGTCTTCACCATGATCGGCGGCACCGCGCCGATCATGACCAGCTTGGCGGCGCGGCCCTGCGGCTGGCCGTGGTGCGCGACGTAGTGCAACGCCTCGCCACCGCCCGTGGAGTGGCCGATGTGGACCGCGTTCTTGAGGTCGAGGTGCTTGACCACGGCCGCGATGTCCGCCGCGTAGTGGTCCATGTCGTGGCCGTCCCAGACCTGGGCCGAGCGGCCGTGCCCGCGCCGGTCATGGGCGATGACGCGATAGCCCTTGGCGAGGAAGTAGAGAAGCTGTGCATCCCAGTCGTCGCCGCTGAGCGGCCAGCCATGATGGAACACCAGCGGCTGCGCGTCCTTGGGACCCCAGTCCTTGTAGAAGATCTCCACTCCGTCCGTGGTGGTCACAGTACCCATGTCGTGCTCCTTGAGTTGGGAGGGCCGGATTGCTCTGCACCCGCGATCTCGATGTTGGGCGTCGCGCCGGAGGCAATGCCGTCGTCCGCCGACGGACTGGCTGCACTGAGCCAACACTCGCTTTCGATATAGAAGCATTCTCGCCGCAGTGTGAATGTCGTTTCGGTCGCAGTGGTCCGATCGGCAGCTGTGGGCACGTCGCGCCGCACGGGTATCAGAGCACGCCTGTCGCACCGCGCTCTGGGGAAAACCCTCGGTTCTGTGGATAGGATCCGCCTTTTCCCCTTTGTGACGGAGAGCAGCGCTAACTCTCTCTCCGTAGCAGGAGCGAGAGGCGGCCATGCGGAGCAATCGTTCGGCATCAAGGAGCGTGACGACGTGCGCGTGCCTCGCCCTTGGCCTCGTCATGGCGCTCCCGATTGGTGCGATGCCGCTCCGTGCGGAGCCGGCAGACCAGAGTGCGGAGCCGGCAGATCAGACGCCGGCGCTCGAGCAATCCGAGGCGATCGCCCTCGTGCGCGCCACGTTCGTGCGCCTGAACGACGCGAACCTCACCAACCAGTACGTGATGCTGCGCGCAACCGGTGCGCCCGACTTCCAGAAGCGCTTCAGCGAGGCGGAGCTCGCTGCGCTGTTTGCAGAGATGCGTCTGCGCCACGTCGACTTCTCGCGCATCATCGCTCTCGACCCTGTCATTCGGTCTGCCCGCTTCTACACGGCGCAGGGCATCCTTGAGCTCATGGGCAGTGTGCCACTGGGCTCCATTGAGGCCCGCTTTGGCTTCCGCTACCAGCGCCTCGGCGGCGTCTGGAAGCTCTACGGGTTGTCACTCGACTTCGGGCGCGCCTCGAAGCCTGCCAAGGTCGCCCACATGACCTGAGCAGCGGGCTCCCGGCGGCAGATGCAAGTGCGTCGGCGCCCGCGTAAAGTGCCACGGCCATGCCCGCTCCCAAGACCCCTCTCCTGACGGTCGATTGCGTCGTCGTCGACGCCGCAGGCCGCGTGCTGCTCATCCGCAGGCAGAACCCGCCGTTCAAAGGTGAGCTCGCGCTGCCGGGCGGCTTCGTCGAGATCGGCGAGACGGTCGAGGCGGCCGCGCGCCGCGAGGTTCTCGAGGAGACGGGCGTGCGCGTGTCCAAGCTGATGCTCGTCGGCGTCTATTCCAATCCGGACCGCGACCCGCGTGCGCACACTTGCTCCGTCGCATTCCTGGCACGCGTGCGCCGCTCGACGACGGCGCGGGCAGGAAGCGACGCGCGTGAAGCTTTGTGGGTAAGCGACCCCGGTCGTCAGGCGCTCGCCTTCGACCACAGGCGCATCGTTGCTGACGCCCTCCGGCTCGCGCGACTCGCGACGTGAAGCGCAAACGCGCTCAGATCGACGTCGGCGCCCCGATCCCGAGATCCAATAGCCAAGTTTGAGGGCCGAGCATGCGGGCCGCCAGCAGAGCGAGCACCGCAATCCCGCTCGCGGCTGAGACGGCGAGCCCGATGCGTCGTCCGCCGACCCAGAACGTCATCGCGGCCTTGGCGAGCGTGTTGGTCGCGACCGCGATCAGGATTGCCGTCGCGGCGGCAGCGGGCATCACCTCGCCCCCGGCCATTCGGCTCATCGAGAGTGAAAGGGCATCGACATCGGCGATGCCGGAGATCGCCGCAAGCGCCATGATGCCCGAGTCGCCAAGGTAAAGGCTCACGATCTTGGCCAGCACCATGATGACAGCAATGACGGCGGCAAGCTTGAGCACGGCCGCGAGGTCGAAGGGGTTGGAGAGGCCGAGCGCCGGACGAGTCGCCGCGCGGCCCCGCCTGAGAAAGAATGCTCCGGCGGCGAGCTGCACCGCGCCGCCGGCGAGGATCGGCAAAGCCAGGTCGCCGATCAGCTTCGGATTGAGTGCGCCGACGATCGCGAGCACGCGCAGCATCATGGTGAGCCCCGAGAGCAGTATGCCGCCGGCGAACAGCCACGAGGCCTCGGGCTCGTCCCGGGCCATGCGAGCGAGCGACAGCGTCGTAGCCGTCGACGACGTGAGTCCGCCCGTGACGGCGGCGACGGCGATGCCGCCTTCATCGCCAAGGATGCGGATAGCGACGTAGCCGGCGAACGAGACGCCCGCGATCAGGATGGCGAGCTGCCAGACGCTCGCCGGATTGATGGCGCCCCACGGGTCGACCGTCCGGTCGGGCAGCACCGGCAGCAACAGGAACGTCATCGCGAGCAGAATGAGCGCCGCCCGGATCTCGAGCCAGGTGAGACCGCGCAGCCAGGTGTGCAGAGGCGCTTTCAGGGCAAGCAGCAGCGTCATCGCAACGGCCGCCGCGACGGCGACCGTCGCGTTGCCGATGACCGCGTAGGCGCCGAGCATGAATGTCAGCAGGCCCGCCACCACACCGGTGACGCTGTAGTCCTTCTCACTCGTGGCCTCGAGCCAGTGGAACAGCATGAAGGCTCCCCCAAAGGAGACGAGCGCGGCGGGAAGCAGCAGCGGGTAGCCGGCCGCCGAGATCGCCCCGCTGATGCCGCCGAGCAGGCCCGAGAGGGCGTAGGTGCGGATGCCGGCCGTGCGCTCGCCCTCGGCCTCCTCGCGCGACTGCCAGCCGCGCTCGAGACCGACCAGGAGGCCGATGGCCAGGGCGACACCCAGGCGCCTGAAAAGCTCGACGTCCTCCACGTGTGCTCACCTCGGGCCGGAGACGGATCGATGACTTTATATCTGCCCCGGCGGCACCACGGTCAATGCACGGCGCCGGAAGTAAGCCTGCCCGGACGCTCTCAAGGGCCGGCGGTGCTGCGTCGCGTGATCCGGTAGACCGCGGCTGGGGGAAGATTGCGGACCGTGCCGCCGACGTACCGCGCCTCGAGCCCAAGGTGGTCCAGAATGGGGCGGTGCACCGGGCAACGCAGTCCGTAGGTGAACTGGTAGTAGCTTCCGCCCGGCCGGATGTAGGTGAAGGCACCGGCAACGATGCGCATCACCGTGCGGGGTGACATCGCGAGCAGTGGCAAACCGCTCACCACCGCGGCAACCGATGCGTCGGGGTAGAGCTTGTGAAGCGCGAGATGCGACGCATCCATGGTCAGCACCCTGGCCTGCGGGTAACGGCGCCGGAGCACCCGCGCGAACTCCGCCCCCGCCTCGACCAGGGTGAGATTGCTTTCGGGCACGCCACGGGCGAGCAGCGCCCGCGTGAAGGCACCGGTCCCCGGACCGAGCTCGAGGACTGGACCGTCGGCCGCCGCGATCTCGCGCGTCATCAGCCGGGAGAGCGCCTCGCTCGACGGGGCGACCGCGGCCACGCGGAGAGGGTCGGCGACCCAGGAGCGGAGAAAGCGAACATAGTCGGAATAGGCCTGCGCAGCCGTCACGTTTGATCCCATCAATTGCGGAGGAGCGGGGTCGGGGCCGCTCGCAGTCCGCCAGTTCTAGAACTAACTCTTTGGTCAAAATACAGATGTTAGTGGGACAAGACGACGCTCCGATAAAATGCGCGCCAGTCGCGAGGCGGCAACCACTCGTCATAGCAGAGCATGTCACGCTGTCCCAGAGCGGCGGCTCCTCGAGTTCCTAACCGTGAGCGCGCCTGTCATCCGGACGCGTCAATCACTGGTCTCACAAGAGAGTCCAGGATCGCATCATCTGCGTTGCCAACGTCGCCATGCCAGCAGCGCGTGCTGCGGGCGTGACGCAGGCGCCACGGCGGCTTCCGATTGCGCCGCGTCGCATCCCGCCATTGCTCGCCTGTCAAATACCTATGCTTACCTCGGACGTCTCTAAGGTTTTCCCAGTGTCGTTGCCGTGGCGTTGCGTTGAGTTGAGTTGAGTTGAGTTGAGTATCGAGGCAGTCGTGCGTTTGTGCATTGTGCGTTTTTGGCTTCTTGGCGCAGCCGGCATCCTGTGGAGCGCATCCGCTCTCGGGGCTGAGCCGTCAGCCGCTTCGGGCTGGCAGGGCTGCTACGTCGGAGCACAACTGGGCTATGCCAACGGGCGCGCGAGAACAGTCGACGCGCCCTTCGTGCAAGGCCCTTCGGCGGGGCTCGGGTTTGCCTGGAATACGCCTGCCGGTGAGACCATCCGCAGTGACGACGACGGCGTGATCGGCGGTGGCCAAGTCGGCTGCGACATCGCGATCGCCGTCGAAGGTGTGACGCTTGTTCTCGGAGGAGCGGCCGACATGGCCGCACTCGATATTGCTGTCGCCGGCGTCTCCCAGTTGTCGCCGGACACCGAGACGCGCCTCAGCGTCGATTGGGCTTCGACGCTGCGCGCGCGTGTCGGCTTCGCCTCCCCTGGTCTCTTGGTCTATGCGACTGGCGGCGTAGCGTTCGCCCGCATCGACGCGCGCGCCATTGACGACTCGGTGACGCCGTCGCCCGGACTGATGGACGTGTCCGAGAGCGGCACGGAGATTGGCTGGGCTGCCGGCGCCGGCGCGGAGGCAAAAATCGCACCGCACGTCTCGGTGTCGTTCGAATATCTGCACCTCGATTTCGACGATGTGACCGCGACAGGTGTCGCCACGGTGCCGGCCACAGCGTTCCCGCGCTTCGAGAGCGAGCTCGAAATTGAGACCGTTCGCGTAGGCGTGAATTGGCGCATGTAGCGTCGGCCAACACGCTCTTTTATCCGTGGTCTGTCACTCGCTCTACACGTTCATTTTGTACGACGTTGACCGGGCGAAGCGGGCGTAAGGGGACGCTGACAACGATGGGCTGAAGCAGCCAGCGTGTGATCCGCTCGCCGCGCAATGAGCCCGCCAAGCCGAACGAAATTCACAAATTCGAAAATGCTCGGTTTCTGAGTGGGGCGAAGCTATGGCCAATGTCGGTTCGTCAATCATTGTCGCGATCCAGAACAAGATCTACAGCGTCGACGTCGCGACCGGAAAAGCACTCGCGCTGACGACAGTGCCCGCCACCGTGGGCTCGACGAACCTATCGATCCCCATCGACACCAACATGCTGGCGGTCAACGCCGCAGCGGGCTTGATCTATTACACGCAAAGCACGTCCTCATCGACCAACAAGCAGCTCTTCGCCTACGACTATCTGCACGACACCCACATCGTGGTCGACGCCGATATCACCAACAATGGCGTGGGCAAGAGCGTAACCCTGGGATCCGCCACCGGTCTTGGTGGCGGCGCCGCCGCCTTCCACAATGGGGCGCTGTACCTCGGAATAGACAGCGTATCGGGGAGCAACGATCAGATCTACAAGCTGACGATGAGCTCCGACGGGAGATCAATCGCTGCAGTAAGCGCCTTGGGACCGCAGATCACGCAGGTGAACCACGACTGGGGTGATATCGCCGTCGATGCCCACAACAACGTCATCCTGAGCTTCACGCTTGCGTTCGGCTTGCAGCGCTACAGCCTCGTCACCGGCGCTCTCATCGATAGGCCAATTTCCTCATTTGGACCCTTGGGCGTCAGGGATGGCATTCAAGGCGCGACCGACCACAACGGCAACGCGTTTGTCCTCGGCATTGACGCCACCGGTCGAGCGGAGTTGTTGAGGATTGATCCGGCCACCGGCAGCGCCGTTGGCAGCGTCGTGCTCATTCACATAGACGGCAGTTCGACCAGCATTAAGCCAAGCGACGCGGCCTTGCTGCCCGACGACGCGACAGGGACAGTAGCCGGCTCCGCGTTCTTCGACCGGGATTTCGATGGAATACGTGACGCCGGCGAGGTTGGCGCCGCGGGCGTCACCGTTCGGCTGTACGACGACGTCAACAACAATGGCTCGATCGATGCGGGCGAGCGGCTTCTCGATACCGTTCAGACCGGTTCCGGCGGGGACTACACCTTCGCGGGCGTCATGCCGGGAAACTTCGTCGTCGCTGTCGACAGGTTCGGTGGGGATGCGCAAAACGTTGACGTTCTGCGCCTTGCCGACAGCAAAGCCGGCGTCGATCTGGGCCTCTTGAATGCCGCGCCGCGCAATGATGTCGGCGGCCCGATCTCCTTCCCGGAGGATCCGGAAGGCGAGGTGGCGATCAGCGGGATCACAATTGCAGACGATGAAGGCAACCTGACATCGGTCTCGCTCTCCGTCTTGAACGGCACTTTGCGGGTGACGCTGAGTGGCGGGGCGACGATCGGCACCGGGGAGAACGGCACGAGCGCCTTCGAGATCAGAGGCTCCCAGGCCGACATCGTGAGCACGCTCGCATCCTTGCGCTACAAGCCCTTCGATGACTTCTTCGGCCGCGAGCAGCTCACGATCCTGTCGGTGGACGCCGTGGGCGATCAGGATGTCGATTCGGCAGATATCGATGTCACGCCCGTCAACGACGCCCCGACGGCACCGGCCACCCAAGCGGTCCGCATCAGCGAGGATGCAGCCTCCGGCGCCATCGCCGTGGATGCGCGCGATGTGGATGGCGACACGCTGTCCTACGCCGTGAAGAGCGGCAGCGCACCGG